>UMFI01006525.1_pt1 | contig 18983 bp, 16 predicted proteins | sample 1964951 | NCBI WGS metagenome assembly UMFI01 (sample SAMEA4836040, study PRJEB28245) | human gut metagenome | biome: gut microbiome; material: fecal sample | place: Denmark | collected 2008 | reverse complement strand
TGGACATACACGAAGAACATTACACTGTATGCACAGTGGACTAAGAACTCCTATTATCTGGATCTGAATGGAGTGTTGGATGACAAATCTGCTGGAAATATCACAGGATATGGAACTGCAGACATTTATGTAGACGGCGTACAAAAAGCCAATGATGTGACGGATTTCTATCAGAAGATTCCATATGGAAGCAAGTATGAGATCAAGGATATCAAAGTAGTAACCGGACATACCTATGTCGGAGTCCATTCCGGAAGTATCACAGGAACGATCGGCACATCCAATGTTGGCGTCGTGCTGGAATTCAAGACGAATAAGTATACCGTAACATTTGATAAGAACAACGGAACTGGAACCATGAAAGACCAGACCTTTACCTATGGTGTGAAACAGGCATTAACGGTGAATGCATTTAGCAGAACGGGTTATACCTTTACCGGATGGAATACGAAGGCAGATGGTTCTGGAACTACGTATACGGATAAACAGGAAGTTACGAGTCTGACAGCGGCAGACGGTGCAACTATTACGCTTTATGCACAATGGAAGATCAACAGTTATACGTTGACTTATGATCCAAATGGTGGAACCGTAACACCGACTTCCAAAACACTGACTTATGGTTCTCAGTATGGAGCGCTTCCGACACCATCTAGGACAGGTTATACCTTTACCGGATGGTTTACGGCAGCAAGCGGTGGTTCCAAAGTTGGAACGGCTACTACAATGGGAGCCGGAAATACGACAATCTACGCGCACTGGCGGGCAAATGTACTGACCGTGAATTACTATCCGAATGGGGCGACGAAAGTGGATACCAGTTCGGTAGCAGATGGATCGGCAGTCAGCACGATTGATTCCAGTGCTAAATACCGAAGTGATACATTTAATTATGATGCATCTCTTCCAAGCTATGGATTATGGGATGCGCGAAGATTCATTCGTACCGGATATACTTCCACAAATAAATACCATGCAAACAGCGTAACGGGAACAATTCTTCTGGATGCAGGGAATAATGTCTATACCAAGACGCAGGACCTCGCAAGTGCAGTCGGAAAACTCTTGGAGCTGGAAAAAGGAGATGTGACGATTTCCATTTATGCGGACTGGAAAGCGAACGCTTATACAGTAAAATATAATGGAAATGGAAATACAGGCGGTTCCACTGCAGGTAGCTCACATACCTATGATACGGCGAAGGGATTGACTGCGAATGGATTTACCAAAACAGGATATACCTTTAAGAACTGGAATACGAAAGCTGATGGTTCGGGTACAAGTTATGCAGATAAGGCATCTGTGAAAAATCTGACTGCAACAGCAGGCGGAACCGTTAACTTATATGCACAGTGGACTGCGAATAAGTATACTGTGACGTATAATGCAAATGGCGGAACCGGAACGATGGCAAACCAGGAACTGACCTATAATAAGGCAGCAACCCTGAATGCGAACACGTTCAAACGGACCGGATACCGGTTCAGCGGTTGGAACACCAAAGCAGATGGAACAGGAACCTCCTATGCAGACAAGGCTTCCGTGAAGAACTTAACTGCAAATTCCGGCGGAACTGTTACCTTATATGCGAAATGGTATTCCGCAGCGCCGGAACTGGAAGCTAAAGACGCAACATATTATGAGGGACAGAACATCACGAAAGCGATGCTCCTCAAGAACGTAACGAAGGCATCTGATGTGGAAGACGGTGATATGACCGGTAAGGTGATCATCACGAAGATCGAGTACTCTGCCGGAAAACTGGTAGATGGAAAACCGCAGGCTGCTTATACGAAGAGCTGGACGAACGGTATGCCGGATTCCGAAAAACTGGATACCTGGTTCCAGCAGCTCCCGAAAGAGAAAGCTCCGGTTACGCATAAGATCACTTATCAGGTCACAGACTTAAGCGGTAAGACCACGACAAAGACATCAACCATTACTGTGAAGTATAATGAGTTCCCAGTGATTAAAGCAGAGGATCGGTACTTTACAATGGAAGATGCCAAGGCCGGAAAAATCACGCAGGATGTACTCCTGAAGGATGCGATTACATCCGGCAAGCTGAAGGCAACGGACGCAGAAGATGGCACGATCAATAACCGGATCACCATTGTGGATTACAAAGATACGGACTTCAAGAATGTGAATGGAAACACAGTAGTCTGGGTAACATTCAAAGTCAAAGACAGCATGGGCAAGGAAACGATCCAGGAGATCAAGGTCAATGTGATCGACTCCGGCAGTGATTACTGGAGAGATGATGATGAAGCAGTACGGAAGCAGGTACGTTTCATTACCCAGAAATATTACGATAAGAATAAAGATATAGATTTCCACGGAATGACCACGGAAGAGATCGAAGCTTCTTCGGATAACGGCGGACTGAATGTCATGTCAAAGTGGTATCAGAACGCTGCTTACAAAGCACTGCTTACCGGATCCTTTGCGAAAGATGCGGGAACCAACTACAAGATCAGTGCAGAGAAAACGAAAGAACTGAAGCAGAAGATTGAAAGCAACGGTATCGGAAACAGCAAGAGCAGCAATGTCCTTACGGATATCTACAACTCTTTGAAATAATTCGAAGATAAAGGGAAGAGAATCGGGAGACCGGTTCTCTTTTCTTATGGAGAAATAGTACAAAAATGGAACCTGGTTCCAAAAATATCGAAGAAACAGCATTTATGGCGTACATATGTTCTTGCAAATCAATAGATTTTCCGCGAGGATTTTTTGCGGAAGCTCGGTAATTCAATTGCCGAGTAGTTCACTCATGAACGCACTTCAAAGGGGGACAACCCCAGAGCAGTTAATTCACCTGATGGGAATTAGCGAAGCGGGAATTCTTGAATGCCAGAAAGAAATCGAAAGCACAAAATAGCTGAACAGAAAGAGATTCCCTTGGGGAGTCTCTTTTTTGCCCTAGAGAATTCAGCATCTGTTGGGTGTAATAAGATAAGTAAATCGCATGACGTGGTACGGTCGCGGAAGAATCTTGGAATTGCATTTCAAGGTTCTTTTTGCGCTGGACATCTAAAATAAACTTCCATTTTCTATTTAGAAGAAAAGGAGGTTTTTTGATGAATAGAAAAGATAAAATTGCGGTTCTGATACCGTGTTACAACGAAAGCAAAACAATAAAAAAAGTTGTTGAGGATTTTAAGCGAGCATTGCCACAGGCGACAATCTATGTTTATGACAATAACTCTACGGACGGCACAGATAAGATAGCACGCGAGGCAGGTGCCATTGTGAGAAAAGAGACACGGCAGGGAAAGGGGAACGTAATTCGGACGATGTTCCGGGAGATTGAAGCGGATTGCTACATAATGACAGATGGAGATGATACTTATCCGGCTCAAGATGCAAAAAAAATGTGCGAATCGGTTTTAACTGGACAGGCAGATATGGTGGTGGGAGATCGTCTTTCTTCTACATATTATATGGAAAACAAGAGACCTTTCCATAATTTCGGGAATGCACTCGTTCAAAAATCCATTAATAGACTGTTTAAAACAGACATTAAGGATATTATGACCGGATACCGTGCATTCAGCCATCGTTTTGTTAAGACGTTCCCAGTGTTGTCAAAGGGTTTTGAAATTGAGACCGAAATGACAATCCATGCGGTGGAAAGAAACATGGTCGTTAAAAATGTCGTAATTGAATACCGAGACAGGCCGGAAGGCAGTGAGTCGAAACTGAATACATATTCGGATGGTATGAAAGTACTCGGAACTATTTTTCGGCTATATAAGAATAATAAGCCAGGCAGTTTCTTTGGATGGATCGGCGCAGTAATGGCGGTCATTTCTGTCGGTATGTTTGTCCCGGTGTTTTCGGAATTTCTCAAAACAGGGCTTGTTACGCATTTCCCGACTCTAATTGTATCTGGATTTGTGGCGATGGCAGCGTTGTTATCCTGGTTTGCCGGAATTGTACTTTCAACTCTCAAGGAAAAAGATCGGCAGGAATTTGAATTTCGCCTGCAGGTAATCGATCAAATGGAAAAAGTGAGGGAAAACAATGAGTAAAAAATTGTCAAACAAGCATTTGTGGTTCCCAGTGTCAATCCTTTGTATGGTGCTTTCCTTTTTATATTTATCTGTTTGTGTTATGGATAATGACGGATATTTTATTTTGGCGAGTGGACGATATATTACGGCAATGCATTCTGTGCCAAAGTATAACCCATTTACATTCACATCCGGGATGCAGATTGTTGTGCAGCAATGGGCGTGGTGTGCGATTTCTTATCTATTATATAGTAAATTCGCAAAATTCGGATTGTTTGGACTCCTGGTAATCGTTGATTTACTTATTCTGTTTTTATATGTAAAGATTGCAAAACTGAATGAAGTCAGACTACAAAAGGCGATATTGGCCGGATCAATTTTTCTGCTGCCGTTTGTTTTTTATAACAGCATTCGTCCGACGATGGTTACGATGCTTTTGATCTTATGGCAGATATACGTGGTAGAAGCATATCGGAAAGACTGGGATGCAAGGAGGTTGATCCTGTTGCCGGTAATTTCCATTTTGGAGATCAACCTTCATGCTGCTGTGTGGGTCATGCATTTCGTATTTTTGTTACCATATCTGGTCCCGGCAATAAAGAATCCTTTTGTGAGTTTGGAAAAAGATTATATGGACCGGAAGAGACTGTTCCTTCCTATTCTTGGAATGGTAGCTGGAGGGTTTGTCAATCCGTATGGACTGGATGGAATCCTCTATCTTACACACTCCTATGGAGAAGAGTTAAAATCTGCAGAAATCCTGGAGTTAAATCCGCCTTCATTTGGAAATTTGGGGATTTTGGCAATTCCGCTTACAGTATTTGTAATTGTGTGGATCACGAAAAAAAGAAAAACGGAAATTGACAGTGCTCATTTCTATCTGTTCTGCGGAACGGTCATTATGGGATGTATGCATGTGCGAAATCTGGCGTATCTGTTCCTTGGGATATTGATATTTTCAATCGAAATGTCAAAATATTGGAAGTCAAAGATTACAGAAAAGTGTAATAAACATACGATGGAAGCTCTTAGTATGGCGACATTGGCGGTATGTATTGCTGCAACGATCGGAATAAATGGAAATTTGCAGCAGAAAGAAAAAGATAACTCCTTTACACCGGTAAAGGCAATTAAATATCTGGATTCTCTGGATGAAAAACCGGAGCGTATCCTGACCGGATTTAATAACGGCGGTTATTTTGAATGGAAGGGATACAAGATATTCGTGGATGCCCGCCCGGAACTGTATTTCAAAGAATTGAATAAAAAGCAGGACCTGTTCAAAGATTACTTGACACTCAGGAATACATCCAGTGTATCAAAAGTGCAGAGAATATTGGACAAATATGATTTTGAGTATTTGATGGTGAGCGATTCAGATGCCCTGAAGATTTATTTGGACAGCACAAACAGATATGAGGTTGCAATGAGCGGAAATGGATATCAGCTGTATAAAAAGAACGATACGATTATGGCAGAGGAATAACGAAGATGGGAACGGAAAAAGATATTTTTGATAAGACCATGGAATTACCAATTCTAAGAATTTTAAACTCATTTTATAAAAAGAATAAGGAACTCTTACTGTACTTGTTTTTCGGAGGGTTGACGTTTCTGGTGAGTATTTCATCCTATGCGGTTTTTAATATCCGTATAGGATGGAATGCTCTTACAGCGAATATTGCTTCGTGGATACTGGCAGTTGCATTCGCATATGTGACAAACCGGACCTGGGTGTTTGAGTCCAGTACAGATTGCGGGAGCAATCTTATCAAAGAAATAATCGGTTTTGTTGGTGGAAGAATAGCGACACTGGTATTTGAAGAACTGATTTTGTTTATATTTATTACCGAGCTTGGGATGAACAGTATTTTGGTAAAGATTGTTGCGCAGGTGATTGTGATTGCTCTGAATTATGTGATCAGTAAATTGGTTGTGTTTAAACCAAAAAGCAGGAATTTGTAATAAGAGAGGTGCGTGATTGAGAATGATGCATGTGCATCATAAGTTCAATAAAGATTTCATCGTAATCGCCACGTTGAGTGGCACCGCAGCGAGCGGAGAATGAAAGGAGATTTCTACTGAGGAATCTCTTTTCTTCTGTAAAAGTAATGCACAAGACCCCGTATTGCTACGAGGTCTTTTCATGAAAATAAAGTATATAATTAAATAGTGAAAATGTCGTCCTTGCTGCATTTGACAACAAGGAAAAAATAGAGCTAAATATGCGCAAAAGCTCTCTGGAAGAAAAAAGGCCAAGATATAAAATTCGTAAAGAGAATTTTTATGGTTGAGTCTTTTTATATTCCTTATGGACCTATTATAAAAGAAGTAAAATAAAATAGCAACTATTTTCTGTCTGCAGATTGTGATTTCTGCATATTTGGTAAAGATTGTTGCGCAGATGGTTGTGATATACATATACGGCCAACAAGATTGCAAGTAGCCCTGTCTGGGAAAAAAGTGCATAAAAAAACCACTGGTTATCTGGCCCAGTAGTCGAAGCCTTTATAAATCCCAAACAATAAGTAAAAGATTAATGTCAAGCTATTCTTTATTGTATTGTATGCCAATTTTGAGAAAAATACAATAATTTTGGTAATATTATTCTCAAAATTAGCATTTTTAGATACTCTGCGAGAATTCTCGGTAATTCAATTGCCGAGTAGTTCACTTGGAAGAGAGCTGTTTTTTTGTGCAAAAATTTTGTGAATCATTTCTATAGGATTATTCCATATTTATCGATATGTGTCTTTGCAGGAAAATCACTGGATTTCCTTGAAATTTTACAAAAAGTGTACCATTTTTGGAACCTGGTTCCAAAAAATGCACCTTTTTAATGCTTTTGGGGACTAAAAAAGCATCTTTGGGGACAATCAAATCAAAACATTAAAAATATATGGTATAACCATTAAAAAGAAGGTTTCTGAAATACGCCCTAGAAAATATCAGTGTTTTTAGAAATGCTAAGATACAGGTGTCGGATACGAATCCGGCAGAGATATAAGGTTATTGCTTAAAAAGAGACCATAGGAGGTAAATCATGAAAAAGTCAATTAAGAGAGCTACTATGAAAGTTACTGCGGCAGCAGTGATCACATCATCTGTCCTTGCAGGAACGCCTGGAATCATGTCTATGGCAGCAGACAACGCAAACGGACATGAAGATAAGAGTGAGGTAAAAGGAAAACCTGCTACTGTTGAAGAAGCAAAACAGAATCTGCAGGAAGCAAAAGAAAAGAATGAAAAAGCTGCAAAAGCAAAAGCAGATGCAGAAAAAGCACTGGAAGATGCAAAAAAAGAAGCGGAAAGTGCAGCGGCAGACGTAGAAAATTCTACATCTGATGCAAAAGCGACGCTTGAGGAAGCAAATCAGTATCTGGATCAGGGAAAAGCGGATGCAGCTGAAAAATCAGCAACAGCGAAAACCGATTATGAAAAAGCGAGCGCAAGTAAAAGTGCTTATGAAGAAGTTCTGAACCAGAAAAAGGCAGCCTATGATGCAGCGGTCGCAGCAAAAGAAGCTTCTGATAAATTACTGGAGCAGGCAAAGGAAACAGTTAAGGTAACAGAAGAGGATGTTACTCAGAAAGCAGCAGATCTGGATTCAGCAAAAAAAGACCTGGAAGCAAAAAAATCCGCAGTGAATGCAGTTCAGAAAGAACTGGATACAGCAAATGCGGATGTAACTGCAAGTGAAGAAAAAATTGCAGAGCTGACGGAAAAGCTGAATAATGCAAACCAGCTTCAGGCAGACGCACAGAAAAAAGTTGATGATGCCCAGAGCGCAGTAAATGCAGCACAGGCAGAATATGATAAAGCCGTGGCAGACCGTGAAGCATACTTCCCGGAATATGCAGCAGCAAAGGCGAAATCAGAACAGGCAAATGCAGATTACCAGAATGCACTTGCAGACCAGCAGAGTAAAGGAGCGGCTCTTGAAAGTGCAAAAACTGCATTAGCAGAAGCGCAGGGACTGGTTGTTGACGCGGAAAACGGCATAACGGAAGCAGAAAAAGAAGTGAAGATCGCAGAAGCAGAGCAGACGGTTGTCGATGCGCAGACAGCTCTTGATAATGCAACTGCATTACTTGGTGAAAAACAGACAGTATTAGAACAGGCAACTGCAGAATTTAACAATGCAACTACTGTGAAGAACTCCTGTGATGCAACAGTTACAGAAAATGAGCAGAGGGTTGCAGCAGCAAATGCAGAACTGGAAGAAGCGCAGGCAAACAGCGATAAGCTGGATGCAGATCTTGCAACCGCAAATAAAGAGATTGATTCTCTGAAAGCAAATCTGGAAACACTGAAAGAGAAAACCAAAGAGATTGTACAGAAACAAAAAAATGCTACAGCCGAACAGCAGCTGGCAGAATCTACGCTTGCTGACAAACAGGCAGCATATGACGATGCGGAAGCCGCTTACAATCAGGCAAAGGCTCTTGCGGAAGATGCACAGGTACAGTTTGCTAAGGGATCTATTGGATTCTTCGAGTCAAGGGGACATCATTCCGCTGCGACTGTATTTGATACGGCAAAATGGAAGGATTATACCGTGATCGGTGCAGCAGATGATGCAACTCATCTGGATAATATGAAAGCGTCACTCCAGTGGATGAAAAAATGCAATGACATCCGTGTGGAAGCAGGACTGCCGGAATTAAATGTCAGCGATTACCTGATGGCGATTGCACAGTATGATTCCAATGCAGAAGCATATACATACGACCATATCTATGCATTCAGCTATGTAAGAGAAAACCTTGCAGGAAGTTCACGGACTGAATTTGATCCATTTGAGGTTTGGTATTACGAAGAAAAAGACAGATATGAAGCTGGGAATACGCAGGCAGCTGGTCATTATAAGAATATTGTGAATGATGAAATCAATGCAACCGGCTATGCAATCAGCCACCATGGAAAGCTGTATCAGACCCATGTACAGATCTTTGGAAATATGAGTCTGCAGACCGAAGGTAATGGGGATGCTGTTACATTAAACGAATACATCAAAGAATTCAATGAATATTATGACAGGTTGGTAACAACCATCAATTCTACAAAAGAGTTGGAAGAAAATTTAAAGGCTGCAAAAGAAGAATTGGATACCGCCCAGAAAGATCTGGATGATGTAACACAGAGACTGAAAGATCTCCGTGCGGAGAAAGAAGAAAATAAAGCCGCAAAAGAGGAAGTAAATCAGCAGATTACTGATAAGACGGCAACAGCAGAAGAGATCATGAACCAGATTGCAGATGCAGCGGGAGTCCTTGATTCGAAAAAGCGATTAGCAGAAACTGCTGCAACAAATCTGGAAACTGCAAAAAATGTAGCAGAAAAAGCAAATGCGGATTATGAAGCATCAAAAAAAGCCATGGATGAAGCACAGGCAAATGTAGATGCTGCAAAACAGGAAGTTGCAGGCAAGAATACAGCACTTAATCAGACAAAAGCCGCTTACAAAGAGCTTGCAGGAAAAGAACTGGAGAGTTATGATGCAGATACTGCCAAGAAACATTATGACGAAGCTACGGCAGGTCTTGAAAAGGCAGTTGCCAAGAAAGAAGATGCTGACAAGAATGCTTCCATTGCGTCAGACAATGTAACGAACGCAGAAAAGGCAAAAAAAGAAGCAGATCAGACAGTTGCAGATAAAAGAGATGCCATGAATCAGGCAATTGATGCAAAGAATAAAGCTTACGATCAGACGGAGAACGAAATCAAGAAACTGAAAGATAAGATTGCTGTAAAAGCAGAACTCTTGGAATCTGCAAAGACAGAGAAAGTTTCAGCAGACAAGACTGTAGCGGATGCGGAAAAAGTTCTTGCTGATGCTGAAACTGAAAAAGCGACACTTGTATCTGTACAGAATGCGAAATCCGATGCATTGAAATCCGCTATGCAGGAAGAAAACAATGCGAAGATTGCAGTTGCTGATGCTACAACCGCTTATGATGATACCGTGAAAGAAATTACTCCACTTCGAAATGCACAGAATGCAGCGTTTGAAGCGCAGCAGGCATACTTAGAAGCAAGTCTGGCATTTGATTCAGCAGAAACAGATTATAAACGGGCAAAAGAAGACTGTTATATGAAGGAAAGCCGAATGCTGGATTTAATGTCAAAAGAAGATGCTCTTAAAAATCTGACCGTGGATGATATTATTGAAAAACCGGTTCTTATCGAAGAATATGGATATCTGAATACCTGTGCAGAGAAGGTAAAAGAAGCAAGAAAGAAAGTTGCCGAAATGGAATCTGTTTACGAAGAAAAGAAAGCAGCTATGTCAGAAGCGGATGCTGCATACCAGGCAGCAGAAAAAGAGCTTTCTGATGCGGAGATCGCAGAAACTGTAGCGCAGACAGAATACGATACCATGGTGAAAGAAGAACAGCGAAAAGCTGAGGAAGCTAAGAAAGCGGAAGAAGCGAAAAAAGCTGAGGAGGCCAAAAAAGCAGAAGAAGCGAAAAAGGCTGAGGAAGCGAAAACGGTAACAGAAGTGAAGAATACTTCTGATAAGAAAGAAATTCCGGATGTATCTGGAAATAATACAGATACAGTAAAAACGGGAGATCCGGCTCAGGCAGGAATGTTTATGAGTACGGCTATGGTGGGACTTGCTGGAATCGTTGCAGGTCTGAAAGGTAAATTCCGCAAAAAAGAAGATTAAAAACCGGTACAATACCGGTAGTGACCAGATTACAGAATCTTGAGAAGCCTGTGATCGGGAGAGGGTGCAAGTAATTGCCCCTCTCTTTTTTTTGTTTATTTTTCACTTCAAATTGAGCCAGATGGACTGGCTGTCTAGGTTAGCGCTTCAGCTAACGTGAAATTCCATATTATTTTTGTGAGCGAAAAAGGAATAAATCAACTCCGGTTACTCACTTGTAAGAACTGACGAGAACTTTACTTTTTCGCGAAACTCAAAATTCCATATTACATATGGAACCGAAGAGATCTGGTTGCTTTCATTACAGACCATCCTCTTCGCTAAATTTGAAATTCCATATTTGTATATGGAAGGTTAAAGAAAATTGAATACAGAAAAGGATGTCAAGAATGAGTGATTTAGAAAATGAACTGAAAAACTTGATGAAGATGACTGAATCAAAAGATAAGGACACAAGTCTTGGAAAAAAGATCAGTAATTACCTTTTAATAGTTGGTATTATTTCCATCTTTTTGGAAGGATTACTCCCGTTTCTTAAATATGTATCTATCGCCTCTATTGCTGGCGGATATGTCATGAGCCTTTATCGGGAGTGGGAAGTAACAAAAAAGCTGGATCCTTTTTCGGTGATTTACTGTGTGTTGATTACGGGATGGGTAGTTTTAAGGCAGTTTGTCGGGTCAAAAGAAATCCTTTATTTAGGGCAGTTGTTGACCTATGGATATTTGATCCGGTCCAGCCATAAGACACTTGGCTATTGGGATAAAGGTTTTATTGCCATCGCTGTTACTGGTACTGCTCTGGGAGGAGCAAACCTTTATTTTAAATCAGAATTTCTTGTGTGGGGAAATCTCATATTCCAAATAGTGATCATTCTCCGATTCCTGGATCCGATCCTTGAAAAAATTGCTCTTGCACACCGCGCAAAAAGAATTGCAGCGGGTGAAGCAAAAAGAAAAGCAAAAGAAGAAACGATGGAATCCGAAAGTGAGGTCCATGCAGAAGGATAACTTCTTCACCGAAATTAAAATTCCATACTATTTGTGGGACGGAAGAACCTAATCGGTTCTGTGTATGAGTCAGGTTCTTCACCAAATTCGAAATTCCATATTGGAAATAGGAAAAATCATGGAGGAATACGAATGGATAGCAAAGAAAAAGACGCACTCATTAAACGAGTGGAAGACAAGATGGACTCAGGGGATACCTTTTCCATGAAAGAGATCCGGGACATCATGCGTAAGACCGGTAAAAGCTTTGCGCAAGTAGTCCAAAGTACAAAGAAATTAGATAAAGATATCAAAAAAGCACAGGCTGCTGCAGAGGCAGAGGGGAAACCTTTTGACCGTGATGCCTACATAAAAATGAGGATGCATGCCTAAATCAAATGTAGCAAGTCGTCCTGAATGGGACTTTGATCCTGAATGGGACTTTGCATAGAAGACCTTCCCGTGATCCGGGGAAGGCAAATAAGAAGAAAGGGGATAGTCCAATGAAAGCATTTCTTGAAGAGTACGGCGTAATCATCGTAGCTGCGATCGTTATCTGCCTCATCATTGTTGCTGCTACTCCAATCGGTACAGCAATCAAAACAGGAATCATGAACTCAGTTACTACACTGACTAACAGACTGAATTCCGAAACAGCTAACTACACCAAATAAGCAGTAGAGCAGGCTGCTCCTGTTGGGAGCTTATAAGTCCTTCCCGGTAGTAATCCGGGGAGGCAAATAAAGAGAAAGGGGATAGTCCAATGAAAGCATTTCTTGAAGAGTACGGCGTAATCATCGTAGCTGCGATCGTTATCTGCCTCATCATTGTTGCTGCTACTCCAATCGGTACAGCAATCAAAACAGGAATCATGAACTCAGTTACTACACTGACTAACAGACTGAATTCTGAGACAGCTAACTACAGCAAATAAGCTCAGCCTGTTTGTTTGAGAATGATGTTGAATTGTAGGATTTTCAACGAAAAGAAATAAGCCCTGGCTTTTGCTGGGGCTTTTGTTAAATAGATTGTACAGGAGGGAAAAGAATGAAATTATTAAATGGCGCATGGAATTTCAAAGACGAAAATTTTGGACCGTTGCTTCCGTATGTGCAAGATCCACAGATCACGGATGTAAACTACAATGGTTCTGATGTATGGGTGGAGCATTTGGAGAAGGGAATCTATAAGGCAGATGTTGAATTAACACAAGAATTTGTTAATCAGTTTTGTGTGCGTATTGCAAACCTTATGAGTCGTCAGTTTAACAGAAATGAAAACGTACTGGAAGCAGAAACCGATACCCTTCGTATTTCAATTATCCACAAAGACGTAACCGATACCGGCTGCTCTATTTCTATTCGAAAAACTCCAGCTATCCGAAGAATGACAGAAGCTGATATGATCGAACAGGGATATTGTACACAGGATACCATCAATTTTTTAAAAAATGGGATTTTGGCTGGTATGAATTCTGTATTCTGTGGAACTCCTGGTGCAGGAAAAACAGAACTTCTGAAATTTTTAACTCAGTTTATTCCAATTGAGCAAAAAGTTATGACTATAGAAGACAACTTGGAGATTCATTACAAAAGGATCAATCCGGGAAGTAACTGTGTAGAATTGAAAGTAGATCCTTCCATTTTTACTTATACAGATGCAATCAAAGCGGCGCTGAGACAGAACCCACAATGGGTACTTCTTTCGGAAGCAAGATCTGTCGAAGTAAAATATCTTTTAGAGTGTTTTTCTACCGGACTCCATGGGCTGACAACACTTCATACAGATGATACGAGAAAGATTCCTGACCGTATTGAAAATATGATGCAGGATGCCTATGCAGCATCGAGGATGGAAAATGATATTTACAGTTTTATCAATGTCGGCGTTCTTCTACGGAAAAAAGTGTCAGGCGATCAGGTAAAACGTATGATTGACCAGGTATGTGTATTTGACAGGGTTGGCGATAAAAATATCCAGCATCTTCTTGTGGAAGGCGGACAGGTGGTATCAAAAGAATTACCAGAAAATATTCGCAAAAAGTTTGAATGGAGCGGAATTAAAGATCCATTTGCACCAGCGGAAGTATAAGAAAGGAGAGCTTATGTATTCAAAAATAATGTTAATTACAGTGGTTATCCTTTTATTCTTTTTATTTTGTCAATGGAAAATTTTTGTAAAAGCGGGCGAAAAAGGATGGGCTGCGATCATTCCCTTTTATAGTTCTTATGTATTAAGTAAGATTACATTTGGAAACGGATGGATGTTTCTTTTGAGTTTTGTGCCGATTGCAAATGTTATATTTGTGATTTTACAGAATTTAAAATTAGCAAAAGCCTTTGGAAAAGGGACCGGATATGGAATTGGTCTTATTTTTCTCCCGATTATCTTTTTCCCGATGCTGGCGTTAGGAAATAGTACAACAAAAGGGAAAGATCCTATGTTCGGAACGGTGGAAAACGATACAGATTCTATGCAGGTCTCAGAGACACAAGGATCTTTTGATGGAAATATTCCATATTCAGGGAAAGAAGAAAGAACTGGGAATAAATTAAAAGGTCCAGGATTACTTTTCTTCTTAAATCCAAAAAATCTGAGATATGAATTAAAAAGATGTGGGTTTGAAATTACAACGACAGATTATGTAAAGTTTCTGATGATCTGTTTTGCGGCACTGGTCGGTTTCGCATTTGTCTTTAAATTAAAGATCCAGTATATCGCGATCCTTGCAATCGCAGTAGCAGTTTTTATTCCGAGCATTTTCTTTCTTCAGTATAAGAATCTGTATGAAGCTGCAAAATTTGAGGAAGTAACCGTGTATATGGAACAGATGCTTTATTCTTTTAAAAAGCATCCGAAGATCCTTTCTTCTTTGCAGGATACCTTAGTGCTTTTTGAGAATGATGAACAGAGCACATTTAGGGAGCTGATTCAAAAGGCGATTGAACATATTCAAACCGGACAGACAACTGGAAACATTTACCGTGAGGCGTTTGGCATTATTGAAGAAGAGTATGGATGTAAACGACTCTATAAGATCCACGATTTTATGATTCATGTAGAAGAAGCGGGTGGACAAAGTGCGGATTCTGTTGAAATCCTACTGTTAGACCGAAATCTGTGGATGGACCGTATCTATCAGTTGATACAGGATAAACAAAAAGTAAAAGTAAATGTAGCGATTGCGATCGGACTGTCACTTGTCATTGTTGGTATGACAACTTATATGCTGCCAAGTTCAATGGGCGTAACAGATTCCATTCCTTCGCAGATTGTGACAACCGTATCACTATTCTTTGATTTTGTTATTTATTATGTGGTGCAGAGAATTCTTTCAAAGAGCCTTCTTGCGGCGGATCAGGATACATCGTTCGAAGAAATCAGGAAATCATACAATTTTGTCATGCATACTGATTTTAATAAGTATAAAAAGAAATACCAGATACTTGGATTGCTTTTTGTAATTGCCGCTATTCCAATTTATCTTTTTGTTGGAATTAAACAGGCTTTACTGGTTGTTGTTATGGGGATTCTTGTTTACAGCCAGCCGGGTAGAAAACGAAAAGCAAGCAAAAAAAGAGTAACAAAAGAAATCGAAAAGGCATTCCCGGAATGGCTGCTTGCATTGTCATTACAGCTGCAGTCAGATAATGTCCATGTATCTATTGCGATTACAATTCCAGATGCGCCAATGGTGCTTAGGGAAGAATTGAAAAAATTCCAGGATGGTATCGAAAAACATCCGGAATCCATTGCACCGTATGCTGATTTTATGAAAGATTTTCATCTGTCCGATATCCAGTCAACTATGAAAATGCTGTATGCACTTTCGGCGTTCGGTTCAGATGATGCGCAATCACAGATCCGTACTCTGGTAGAAAGAAATACAAAGATCATGGATCGTGGGGAGAAGATGAAGATGGAAGACCAGCTTGCAGGCGTATCATTTGCAATGCTACTCCCAATGCTTACCGCTGTTGCTAAGATGATGACAGATATGATCGTCATGATGATCTCGCTTCTTGGAAACCTGACTATCAATATGTAAAAGACTCAGATTACTCTTTTTTTAGGGTAATCTGTTTCTGCAATAAGAAAGGAGTTTTTTATGAAGGAAATATTTGAAGAATATGGCGGTATCGTAGCGGTTTGTGCAATTGGTGTAGCGGTTGTTTCCGGAATGTTGAAAATTCTGGAAATGGTAAGTTAGGAGGGAAAGACGTGAAAGATATGTTTGAAGAATATGGAGCAGTAACTGTGGTGATCATTTCAGTAATTGCTCTTTCAACATTGTTATTTACCTTTTTTAAGCCGGATAACCCTCTGGGAAATATGATACAACAACTGCTTACAGGTGGAGATGTATAAGAAAGGAGATAAGAAATGAAAGCTTTATTCAGTGAATACGGAAGAATCGTAATTTTTTTCATAGCAGCTGGTGCTCTGATTTTTTATCTTTTCTATGCAGGTGCCGGTGGGTTCAGACAATCCATTCCTACCTCACAGGCTTCTTACGGAAGTAAAGACAGCCATGCGATCGTAAAGGATATCCAGGATCGTTCCAATCCAACTTTGACGTTTACTAAAAATAAACTTGTAGAAGGGAATACTTATAATTTTTATGATAAATCACAGATGGGAATTACAGCTGAAAATGCAGATGGTAATCCGCTGGATTTGACAATTGTGATTATGAAAGACAATCGAGACGATATAATTAGTCAAGAAGCAGCAAAATCATATACGGTGTCATCTGGATTTTATAAAGTAAAATATCGTATTTCAGAAACTTATAAAGGCGTAGAGTATTCAACCACAAAAACATACTTGTTTGTTGTGGATTAGGAGGTGTTTTTGTGAAAGGTGCATTAGAAACAATGTTTGGGATTCTTGTCATTGCGTTTATGGCAGTACTTGGAACGTCCTATATAACAGCAGCTCTTAATACACAAAGGGCACAGAATTTCCATTCAGCAGTGATCTCGGAAGTAGAAGCTTCTGATTTTTCCAATGAAGTCATTACAGATTTAAAGCAAAAAGCCAAAGATAACGGGTATACCAGTCTTGCTGTGGATGTTAACACAGCAAAAACCGGAAAAGAATATGCAAAAGTTACACTCAGCTATAAATATTCCATCCCGCTTCTTTCTGTAGACAAGACGAATGAAATTGTAGGATATGCGAGGTAGACACTATGAGAAACTATATTATCGGGTTCTTCATGCTTGTTGTATTGATCCTTGGAGGTATTTCAATCAATACGGTAAATATGAGAACAGAAAGAAAAAATGAGCTGGATACAGCATTTTCAAAAGCAGTCCAGGAAACCCTGCAGAATGCGACTTCGGATGAGCCGACTTATAAGATCAATAACAATAATGAAGCTGTTGCAGATATGATCGAAAACCTTGTTGTACAGTTAAATGGTGGAAAACGCACAGATTATACAGTAACGGTATATACCGTTGATATTGAGAAAGGAATTTTGGACGCTGCAGTGACAGAAACCTATAACCAGGTTGTGGGAACCGGTAAGATCACGGTAAGGAAGACTGCCATTGTGGATGATACTACACAGGACACTAATTATTATACAGTCACTTTCAAAGAAGGCGATACCGTATTAAAAGAGGTCAGCGTACATTCCGGGGATGGAGTTCCGTATGCAGTAGCTCCGAAACGTGATGATATTGTAGGATGGTCTTATAATGGGAAGACTTACACAACGGATCTGAATACACTTAAGATCAAAAAGGAAGTTACATTTACGGCCGTGACAAAATAAGGTCAATATTGTAGACGAAGTACGAGAAGAGATTCCTGCAAAAGGAGTCTCTTTTTCGCCCTAGAAAATTCGGCAGTTACTGGATGTGATAAGATAAGTACATCACAGGGAACGGATACATAAGGTTTTCCTCCTATGTGGGTTATTGAACGGACAGATGTTCCCTGTGATCCTTTCCTTATTTGAAGACGCAGGAATATTATCGTTCCTTCTTTTTATATGATTTCAGGCGGAGCTACATCCGCCACGTTAACAAATAGCTTTTGCTATCAGACATAATATTTCACAAAGGACCAGCTGGGCGTAGCTGGTCTTTTTGTACGCAAAAATGGTCTGTAAAAAAACAGAAACTTTGTAGTTTTTTATACTGGTACATGGAATTCATTTTATAAATAATTCCATATTATATAAGAATCTATCATAAGGGGGTGTAAGGCTTATGGCAAGAGACAGACCGGAAAGATAGGAATTCAATGAACATTGACAATTTAATAAGAAGGAGAGATTAAGAAATGAGAACGAAGCTAAAACGAGCATTATTCGGTGTAATGGCGGGAATCATGGTCGCAAATACTCCATTGACTACCCTGGCAGCATATACACCGGCAAATGAACCGGATGACACAACAGGTCACTCGGCGGAAACTGCTTCTGATAAAGAGGCAAAAAAGGGCCAGGAAGAGAAATCGATACTGGAACAGAAGGATTTGTATACGTATCTTGGAAAAATGGAAGAAGAAGACCGAAAGAAGATTCTTGCAGATCTTACGGATGAACAGACTTATGAACTTGTCATTCTATTACAATACGAATATCTCGATACTTTTAATCAAGAACAATCTCTCGAATTATACAAAGAAACCGTAGATGGATACTGGAAAAATATTCCAGAACTGAAGACAGATGAAGAGAAAAAAGAGTATGAATCAAAACTGTCTGACTGGAAAGATACGGCGTTTAAATACGTGGATACGGAAGAGAAAGACGCAGCTGCATATGAGAAATCGCTGTATAAAGAAAAAGAGTATGCGAAGGACTTGTATCAGATCCTGAAATCATATGTGGAAGAAAAAGACGATGCTGAGAAACAGGCAGAATCCGAGGAAGCATATGAATCTTTGAAGGCCCAAATTTTTTCGGGGGGAGGGTATAAATCAGGATACCTCAACCGATAAGAAGGAAACGCCAGATTCCAAAGATGAAACGTCAGATACAATTGTAGACGATAAGGAATCCAAGGGAACTGACGATTCGGAAGGTACAGAAAAGAAAGACGAAACGGTGGAAACACCGGATGAATCAAAGGATGAACAGGAACCTGAGCAGAAGGACGAACAAAAAAAGGATTCTGAAGAAGGAACGAATCAGACAACTGCAGATAATACCGACAGTTCGGAAGAAACTGCAGAGGATCTGACCCTTACCAAGAAAGAACTGAAATCACTGATGAATTCTGAAAATTTTGATGTGAAGAAGTTCACTTAAATTAGTGCGAGGAAGCTTGCGACTTTAGTCGC
>UMFI01015400.1_pt1 | contig 19193 bp, 16 predicted proteins | sample 1964951 | NCBI WGS metagenome assembly UMFI01 (sample SAMEA4836040, study PRJEB28245) | human gut metagenome | biome: gut microbiome; material: fecal sample | place: Denmark | collected 2008 | reverse complement strand
CGGATTTTTCTTCCAGTTCTCCCGCCGTCCTGAATAGTTACCCTTAAATTAATCAAATAGCTTTAGCTATTTTCTCCAAACCATCTTATTAACAACACCGGTATAACTCTGAATAATCTTTACCACCTTAGTGCTGACATTCTCTTCCACATAATCCGGCACCGGAATTCCATAATCGCCGTTTCGGTTCATCTCCACTGCCGTCTCCACAGCCTGAATCAGGCCATTGCCCTCGATTCCCGCTAAGATAAAGCAGGCCTTGTCCAGCGCCTCCGGTCTTTCTGTTGAGGTACGGATGCACACTGCCGGGAAAGGATGGCCTACACTGGTAAAGAAGCTGGATTCCTCCGGAAGAGTACCAGAATCAGAAATTACAGCAAAGGCATTCATCTGCAGGCAGTTATAATCGTGGAAGCCTAAAGGCTCATGCTGAATCACTCTGGGATCCAGCGCAAATCCACTCTGCTCCAGCCGCTTTCTGCTTCTGGGATGGCAGGAATAAAGGATGGGCATATCATACTTCTCTGCAATGGCATTGATTGCATGAAATAAAGATAAAAAGTTCTTTTCTGTATCAATATTCTCTTCTCTGTGAGCAGACAGCAGAATATACTTGCCTTTTTCCAGACCCAATTTCTGATGAACATCAGAGGCTTCAATCTTTTCCAGATTATCGTGAAGTACCTCCGCCATAGGAGATCCGGTTACATAGGTGCGCTCTTTTGGAAGACCGCAGTCCGCCAGATAACGACGGGCATGTTCGGAATACGCCATATTCACATCAGAAATAATATCCACAATACGGCGGTTGGTCTCTTCCGGCAGACACTCATCCTTGCAGCGGTTTCCGGCTTCCATATGAAAAATCGGAATATGAAGGCGCTTTGCCCCAATCACAGAAAGGCAGGAATTGGTATCCCCAAGAACCAGCACAGCATCCGGCTTGATTTCCGCCATTAACTGATAGCTCTTTGCAATAATATTTCCCATGGTCTCTCCCAGATCATTTCCTACAGCCTCCATGTAGATATCCGGATCATCCAGCTCTAAATCGTGGAAAAAGACACCATTTAAGTTATAATCATAATTCTGCCCTGTGTGAGCCAGAAGGCAGTCAAAATATTTTCTGCACTTTTTGATTACAGCAGCAAGACGGATAATTTCCGGTCTGGTACCAACAATAATCAGCAGCTTTAATTTCCCATTGTCTTTAAAATGCTTCATTCTCTATGCTCTCTCCCTGCTATTTATAGTATTGCAGGGGCACCACCTGACCGGAATCTACCTTTGTTCCTTCTGGCAGATGATTTTCCCCCTTTACAACAGCTCCTGGCGCCAAATGACACCCTTCCTCCAAAATACAGTCATGATCCACAAGCGCGCCGATATTTACAATACAGGCTTTCTTCAGAATTGTTCCTGTATTGACAACTGCATAGGGCATAATCACACATCCTGCTGCAATCTCTGCCCTTGGGCTTACATAGGCAAGAGGATGTATGATCGCAGCAAGGGAAATTCCTGCATCCAGGATTTTGTTCTCCCACTGAATACGCCCTGCATTATTTCCAAAAGCCGGATACATTTCAATGTCCTGGTTTTGAAAACGGACATAATCTGCACAGGTTCCCACTACATCCGAACCCTCTGCCTTATCATCCAGAAACAATACTTCTTCATAACGTCCTGTCTGTCTTGCCAGATCTGCCACAACCTGTCCGTGACCACCAGCGCCTAAAATAATCAGCTTCATCCTTTTCCCTCTCCAATCCTTTATACCGGCTCAAAAAAGGTATCTGGTCTCTCCGGATTAAAAATCTCATTGCAGGTCATAACCGTTACCAGGTTCTCTGTTTCACTTAAATTAATAATGTTGTGTGTCCAGCCCGGAATCATATGAATGGCTTCGATTTTATCTCCACTCACTTCAAACTCAACCATTTCCCCTGTGTGAATATTCCGCTCCTGAATCAGTCCATGACCTGCAACCACAATAAATAATTCCCACTTGGAATTATGCCAATGCTGACCCTTGGTAATGCCCGGACGGCTGATATTAATGCTTACCTGACCACAATCTGCAGTATGCACCAGTTCGGTAAAGCTGCCCCGATCATCGCAGTTCATCTTTAACTCATATTTGAATTTTGTAACCGGCAGATAAGTCAGATATAAGCTGTAGAGCTTCTTTGCAAAAGAACCCTCCGGCATTTTGGGCATCATCAGAGTTGTCGGCTGTGCCTGAAACTGCTCTAATAAATCAACGATTTCGCCTAAGGTAACCTTGTGTGTCACGGGAACACAGCAGTACCGTCCATGCGCATCCAGAACCGTCTCTACTCCATCAAACTCACAATGCTGCTCTTTCCCCTCTAACAGATCATACATGCCTTCCACTAAATCATCAATGTAGAGAAGCTCCAGTTCTGTACTTCGGTCATTTACCGTAAACGCTTCCCCATTTGCAACAGCCCAGCAAAAGGTAGATACGGCAGAATTGTATTTCGGACGGCTGTGTCCCATTAAGTTCGGGAAACGGTAAACCGCAACCTTTGTCCCGGTTTCCCTGGCATAATCAAAGAACAATTCTTCTCCCGCCTTCTTGCTTCTTCCGTATTCGCTGTCTCCAAAACGTCCGGCCAGTGTAGCCTGAATCGAAGAACTCAGCATAATGGAAGCTTTGTTGTTATATTTTTTCAAATTGTCAAGCAACTCGGAAGCAAACCCAAAATTTCCTTTCATAAAATCCTCTGGATTTTCCGGACGGTTGACTCCTGCAAGGTTAAATACAAAATCTGCCTTCTGACAATAAGAATCCAGCTCCTCTGATGTAGAATCCAGATCGTACTCATAAATGTCTTCGATATGAAGATTGGGACGAGTACGATTCTTATTCTCTTTGATATTTTTCAAATTTGCAACAAGGGCCGTTCCAACCATTCCCTTTGCGCCGGTTACTAATATGTTCATAATCTTTTCCTTTTATCTGTTTTCCTTCCAGGCAGCAATCTCATCTCTGATATACTGAAGCGTCAGCAGCTTCTCCTTTACCTGCTCCACATTCAGAAGCTCTGTATTATTAGAATTAAACTCTGTCAGCTTATTTCGCTCAACATTTCCTTCCTTAAAATACTTATCATAATTCAGGCCGCGCTTATCGCAGGGAACACGGTAGAAATTCCCCATATCAATGGCATTGGAACACTCTTCATTGGTCAGGAGAGTTTCATACATCTTCTCACCGTGACGGATACCAATTACCTTAATCTCATCCTCGGATTCAAACAGCTCCTTTACAGCCTGTGCCAGAACGCCAATGGTGCAGGCAGGGGCCTTCTGAACCATAATATCACCGCTCTCCCCATTTTCAAATGCAAAAATGACCAGATCCACAGCCTCCTCCAGGCTCATGATAAATCTGGTCATTTCCGGCTCTGTAATGGTAATAGGCTTTCCGGATTTGATCTGCTCAATCCAAAGCGGAACAACAGAACCTCTTGAACATAAAACATTGCCATAACGTGTGCAGCAGATTTTGGTCTTTTCCGGGGAAACGGTTCTGGACTTTGCCACAATCACCTTTTCCATCATAGCCTTGGAGGTTCCCATGGCATTGACCGGATATGCTGCCTTATCGGTAGACAGGCATACAATCGTCTTTACACCTTCCTCAATAGCAGCGGTTAACACATTTTCCGTACCAAGGACATTGGTTTTTACCGCTTCAATAGGGAAAAATTCACACGAAGGCACCTGTTTCAAAGCAGCTGCATGGAATATGTAGTCAACTCCGTGCATAGCATTGCTGACGGACTGAATATCTCTTACATCTCCAATGTAAAATTGTAATTTGTCTGCATACTCGGGATACTTCGCCTGATATTCATGCCGCATATCGTCCTGTTTCTTCTCATCACGAGAGAAGATGCGAATTTCACCAATATCAGTCATCAAAAAACGGTTCAATACCGTAGCTCCAAAAGAACCAGTGCCACCAGTAATCATTAACGTTTTGCCTTTCATTTGTTCTGGGATATCATTGTATAAATTCATAATTTCACTCCTTCATATCTATAATTTAATCTATTGTTTTTGACTTATTTTAAAGTACATTTCAATACTTTCAAGGTTTGTTTTACCTGTTCCCATAAATAAGCATATATTAATGCACCTATATATACCAAAACAGGAGCTACTACTGAAAATACAGTATTCAAGCCTGCTTTTCTAAATAAAATTGAAAAAATCTCGTATACCATCAGATGTGCAATGTAAATTGTCCCTGAATATTTCCTTCCTATCAAAGATACATAATATAATTCACGCTTGGGGTACAAGAAAATAATAAATACACATATTGACAACAGTGGAGTAAAAAAATAAATAAGTCCATCTGTTAGATTATATATATATCCTACAATCTTAAACTCAATTAACCCTGCACATAATATTAAAAGTGTCACTAAGCACAATCGTAAATAATTTACTTTAATTACCTTCTCCACAGTATCTCTATTATCATAAATAAACTCACCCAACAGAAAATACGGCAATCCACTAAACAGCCAGTTGCGTATTACCCCCCCCCGAGTAGAATTTTCCGAAGAACACATTAGAATATACTCCGAAAATAAGGGAACCAAGAATTACTATCACACTCACACTCATTTTTATCGTACTGTTCAATTTGCTATCGAAAAAATATGCCAATGTCAATATATATATTAATGCAAGAAGATACCATAAGTGAGCAGAGTCTGGTGTCGTTTCATTAACTGTTAAAAACAAAAATATCCTTTCCGTCGTAAACAAATTAACCAATTCTCTACTTGGAATCCATACTGACAACAAAATTTCGTATATAAAATACGTACATTGAGCAATCAAATAAAGTTGCACAATGCCTACTATTTTCTTTTTACGTCCACCTTCATTGCCTTTATGATAATAGTACCCAGTAATCATGAAAAAAATTGGAACCGCAATTCTACTTACATTAATAACATATGGGGTTATTGATAAACTCGATTTTGCATGAATACACACCACCAAAAAGGAACATATCATTTTTAACATATCTATGCCTGAATTGCGTTCACACCTAGTATTAGCTGATTCTATCATTTTATTTTCTTTGCTACAGACAAATTATCGACAATTCTCTAGCATATAAAATTAACTAAATTTACTCATAATTATATGCAGATCTTCCTTCGAATAGCCTTCCTTTCTTAAGTTATTTTCAAGCCTTTCTCTTTCTCCTTGATCTAAAATAAGTTTTTCTAATCGTTCTATAAACTTATCTATCTCTGAAATAGAAACGATATACCCTGTTTTTCCATTCACAATCTGCTCATCTGAACCTGCAAACTTTGAGACTAATATCGGTTTGTGTAGAACTCTAGCCTCATGAACAACAAGCCCCCACGCTTCATGTCTAGATGGTTGAACATAAATGTCACAGTTTGCTATATAGGGATAAGGGTTCTTTTTTTCACCAAGAATAACAAAAATATCTGTCAATTTATATTTTCTTATCAAATTCCTATACTGTATTTCATTATCGCCATAACCAATCAAGTACCATCGAAAATCCACCCCCTTATCACGTAAAACTTTCGCTACCTCAATCGCTATATCAAATCCTTTTTGTTCTGTAAATCTTCCTACAGATAATACCTTTATATGATTATCTGTAAAATAAGAATCTTCTGGTATTTGCAAAGACAGAGCTACAATTTCTTCTACATCGACGATATTGTGTGCTACAGATAGTTTTCCCAAATACTCTGGACACACCTGCATAAATTCATTCTTAACCTGATTAGACACTGCTACAAGTTCATCGTATATATTTAGATACTTTATAGCACTCTTTATTCTAAAACCAGATGCTATAAAATCGTTATGCATCCATCCAATTTTTCTTTTAGCTTCAATTTTGGTTGCCACATATTTGATCATTATAGGAGAATGTACATGATAGCAAATTGCAACATCATACTCTTCATCAGGAGCATTTACTTCATCAAGAGAAATTGCGGTATGGCTCGATTCCAAATTCAGCATTCTTTTCATTACTAAAGATGCCGATTCAAAAATCTTCCCACTCTTAAGACGACTTTTTACAAGCGTTCCAATACCTGAGCAATAATATGTTTTATTTATATTTAGACATATAAATTTCACTTCTGATGGTATTTCTGAAATTATATTCTCATCACTCCTATAAAGGAGCAAAAGAGTAACCTCATATTGGGAATAATCAAAACATTTTAATAATGTTAAAAGTTCTTTCTCAACTCCACCTCTTACCATCGTTTGTAAACAAAAAATAATCTTCTTCATTTTTCTTCACCTAATATTAAAAACTAGCAGAGAATTATAAAAGCAGTAAACTCTATCCATGAGAATCCAGCAATTACCTCAATGCTTAGATTTTAGTATTTATTTTATTTTTTTTAGCAACGAATGTTTTTTCAAGTAAGAAAAAATGGGAATAAAGAAATACATATTATTTTGTGCTAATATCTTAATCATAATTTCCGTATTTTTGAGTATCTTAATTTTAGGTATAGCTTTCAAAATAATCTGCTTAGGTCCAAAAACATTTCTATTCTGTTGTTTGGTATCCACCCCTGATGAAAAATTCTCTACCTGGTTCTCATACAATTTTTGCTGAAATTTTGCTTTAGATATACTGAGCGTTAACAATGTCTTAATATGTATCTCAAGAAAAAAACTATATGCATCTTCTGCTGTGTAAGGAGAATTCAGTATAATCCAATCAATTTCATTAAAAATAGCTACTATTTTCTTTTGAATAGGCACAAGCATTCTATAGGAACAAGTTTCTGTTTCATATTCCTTTAAAATTGGTATCACCACACCGGATGCATCCGCATATCCAAGTGTTGCCCCATGCGACGCTGATAAAATACGTTCAAAAAATGTTAAATCGAATGACCACTCATTGAAATTGTGTGTTTTTCCATATATCTCAGAAAATAAAAGACCTATCTTTTGTGATTCAGGACTTACAAGTGCTTTTGTACAAACGCCAATATAAAATCCATAAACTTTTTGATGTTCATTACAGAATGAACATATACTATCCTGAATGGTTCCGTTCCATCCCACATCTACCAAAGCTACCTGATTTGATTCATAAAATAATTCTTGTCTCAAATACTTTTTAAATCTTTCTCTAAGTATTTCAACTTTCTTATCATATGTTTTTCTAAAAAAGAGATTATTTTTTAAAGACTGAAGCTCTTTACTTTCTGCGAATCTATCCACTGGAGTATTAAAATCACAATTGACTTGAGATTTTAATTCCTCACATTCTTCTTCAGAAAAAGATAATGTGTTAAAAAAATATTGCAAAGATTGATTATTAAAAATCGAACCTGCTGTTGAAAAATCTTCATATTCTATCTGTTTTAAGCTAGACAAGACCGTAGCCCTTCTACTTACATACAAATAATGACTAGAAAAATCTCCTCCGTGATTTTTTACATAACTATCAAAGAGAATTTTTAGCATCTCTCCTTCTCTAGATAAAAAAAAGATATGTTTGATTTTCCGTGAAATACACTGACGATAAAGTCTATCTATCACAAGATACAAAGCAGCCCCATAATTTGCAAATGAGTCAACCCCGTGCAAATTCTGAATCATTACTTTTTTCAACTTTCCTATAACATCTTTAATTGATTCATCTTTATACAATTTCTTATTATTAACAAGTATTGCTGCGATTCCTTTTGCTTCTGCATTATCCACATCTGATTTCTTCGTATCTCCGTACATGCATGCTTGCTTTCCTTGGATTGAAAGTTTATCTAGCACATACGAATATAATTCTCCGCTATGTTTATTGCATCTAGCATCACTGGAAGTGAAGTATCTCTCAAACAGATTATCAATTTGAAAATGGTGAAATACTTTCTTCAAAAAATCACCACTCATATGATAATCACTAACAATTGCCATCGGTTTTTCCTGCTTTCGCAATTCAGAAATCAAATTAGAATTTACTTCCAAAGATTCTACTTCTGATTCATATTCAGCTTCCACCATTAAATCAACCAAAAAAGTACTCTCTAATTCAATATTACTTACAATTCCGATTCTGTTAGCAATTTGCGAAAATAGCTCGTCTCCTCGAAATTCACCATTTATACATCGCAACTGTAAACACCGTTCCACTGATCTGCGTATTTCATACAAATCACTATTCGATATAACAAAATTTAATAAAATGGATACTTTTTTAGCCCATTTTCTCTTAACTGTATCAGCACTATTTATACGAATTAAAACAGTATCAAAGCAATCTGTTAGAATCCATGATTTATCACTCATGTTTCATTATCCTCCTGATTGTTCTAAGTGTGATTCTTTTCACATAAACTACATATAACAGAATCATTGACACTAAAGTTCTTCTATTCAAGACCGAGTTTGAAAACAAATCCACAAGCGAATTATCATGAATCGAACAACTCTCTAAATACAATGGTGGAAAACTATTTCGGATAAAATCATTTGTATCCCTGATCTTTGCAAGGCTATACCTATTATTTAAAAACCCTATCCATGCTGTGTCCCACATCGCTATTTTTATGAATCTATCCCTAAGTATTTGATAGTTTTCAATTTCAGAAATATATGGTTCACAAAGCCTATCATATACATCAATAATACATGCATACTGTCTGCAATAATCATTCGCTAATCTTTTTTGTTTACTCAGTGAATCAACAGTATCAGCTTCATAATCATATAAAGAATCCTGTATTACTAATATGATTTTTACATACTGCAAATAACATAGATTAAAATAAAAATCTTCTCCGATTGATATATTGTCCTGGAATTTAATTTCATTATTCTTTATAATATCTGCACAATAAACCTTATTCCAGTTCGCTCCCCAATAAGCCTGATCATGATATTTTATCATGTTCCCCAAATAATCTGATATACTAATTCTTCCACCATCACCATTAATATAACATTCCTTTTTGTGATACGTCCCAGACTTAAATAAATCAAAACTAACAATTACCATTTGTTCATCAGCTTGAATTTTACCAAATACTGATGACAGATAGTTGGAGTGATACCTGTCATCTGCATCAATAAACATTAAATATCTTCCACACGAGCACTTGATACCGTGATTTCTAGCACTACTTGCCCCCCTATTAGGCTGTGATATAACCTTTACTCTTTGATCCGCTTCCATATACTTTTCAGCAATCTGCCTTGTATGATCTTTTGATCCATCATCTATAATAATCAACTCAAAGTCTGAAAACCTTTGCTCTAGCACGCTCTTTATCGACAATTCAATAACGCTTTCTGCATTATAAGCAGGCATAATTATACTAAAAATCGGTTTTTCTGTTAATTTAGTTTCTTTTTGCATTATTTACTATCCCTTTCAATCGAGCAAAAACATTACGAAAAGCTTTTTGCCTGCAATTCATTAACAATGCCAACATTACAGCAACTATAAATAAAAATCCACCTTTGGTAATCCATAAACTCCAGCTAGATACGGGTATAATTTTTCCGACAAAGGAACAAACAACAAATATAACCAGCATCTCAGAACCATAAATAAAATACATCTTAAAATAATCAGCTAATGGCATATTAAATCCGTGCTTGTATAAAATGTATGGTTCCACCCATAGACTTGTACATACTGTACTGATTAATGTTCCAAGAAAAACCCCCATTAACCCATAGTGTTTAATTAAAAAAATCGAAGCAATTAAATTAATTGTGGCCTCAATCCATGGTTTGTAACGATCATTCCAAAAAAGACCAAGTGTTGTATTAAATAACTGACACGGTGTCCTCATTCCTGCAATATAAAAATTAATTATTACTACTATAATCGTCCCAAATCCAAGTAAATATTTTTTTCCTAACCACAGTGCTATAAAATCCTGAATCAAACAGGCAATACATACAGAAACAACAATATAGAATAATGCAATAATAAACATTAATTCATCAAAAACTTTTTTTCTTTTATCCATATTTGCATCTGTATTTAAATTTCCAATGCTGCCAGTTAAAGATCTCGTAACTATGTTCATTAAACTATTAATTGTCGTGGTTACCATAAGATAATTCGAGTACAAACCAACCAAATTAAGACCATTTTGAACCAGCATGGTAATCAGTAAATTATCTGTTCCGCTAACTACAATTCCTCCTACTTTATGAGATGATTGAGCAAGCACATATTTGTACAACTGTATTTTTTCCTTTTTTTCCAATCTGTCTGTACTATTCTTCAAGTAGGGAAAAAATTTATCACACTCATAAGATATTACAATATTTGATATAACAGTACATCCTATCATCACAATCAGGTATGCGTAATAACTATGACTTACGATCAATACTATCAGCTGTAAAACATTCCGTATGAACGCAAAAAGTGTATTATTTATCGTATTTTTATATTCCATTTGTGCAGCCGAGAATAATGACCGCTTATATGTAAAAAAATATGATAAAACAGAATTACTTAAAAACAGGATATAAATTACCCTGATTTCATCAAACGAAATACCGGGATTTCCTGCCACAATTTTATCAAGGAAGGGTACTAATGAAAAACCAGCTATTGCAACAATAACCGCAATAATTCGGTAGGCTTGTCGATAGCTATTCATATATGCACAAACTTTTTGCTTGTTGCCTTCGGCCAATGGTTTATATAAGCAAAAAACAATGGCAGTTCCAATTCCCAGTTCTGCCAAAGATAGCATGCTCAGTATATTTCCAAATAATCCATTACATCCTAGATAAACTACATCCAGATAACGAATAAAAATAGTTCTATTAATAAAAGTGAGAACATAAGTAATAAGTTGTGCAATAATCCCTATATATGTATTTTTTATAGAATAAAAAGTCCTTGACTTCTCCACCACTAACACCCTCCTACACAGGAACATTTTAACAAAATCATGCAATCGTTATTATTTTAAAGATTGCATCCGTAAATTCCTTATATAAGTTCTCCTGAGTAAATTTTGTTATAAACTGCCTATTCTTTTTAAATTCCTCAACATTAAAATTTTTAATAGAAGACGTTAAATTTAAGATAAAACTATCGCCTGTTCCTTCAATTAAATCCGTCATTGTTGGAACGGCATATTCTGATATTCCTCCTCTATTAGCTGCAATAACGAACTTTCCACATTGCTGAGATTCAACAACAGTTAAAGGCGCTGCCTCATTACATATAGAAGGAACAACCACTACATCTACGGAACAGTAAATTTTATTTAAGTCGTTATGCGGAATATATCCTGCAAACACCACATTTTTCCCCGAATGCTTCTTAATTTCTGAAAAGTATGTTTCATTTGAAGGATCCGGGCTACCAATAATAAGGAGTTTTGTTTTTTTTCGTTCTGCTTTCGTAAATGCATCTACTAGTTCACGCACTCCCTTTATAGGTATAATTCTTCCCACATAGGCAAATACAATCTCATCGTTAATGCCATATTGTGTGCGCACATTTTTTCTTACTATTTCTTCATCATCACTCGCAATTCGAGTAATATCACCACAATTCTTTGCAGTATAGATTGGAATTTTTGCTCCGGTTTCCTTTACTCTATTAGCCACAAAGTTTGAAACAGCAATCACTCCTGCACATTTTTGAGTAATTTGATAAACCCACTCCGTTCCCAAAACCTCAACCGCATCACCATGTAAGTACCACACAACCGGCGAATTACATTTCTCTGCAAAACAAGCAATTTCTTTTATAATACTTGTAACAATAACCAGATCATAGTTTTTCTTGTTAATCAAACTTACAGCAGTCCGCATTGTTTTATTTAAAATCACTTTTCCAGTTATCTTGTATAAAACGTTTTTTATTGTAATTCGTCTTTCTTTCATTTTCTTATAATAATGATAGTTTGTATTATTCTTCTCAGAAGCATGTTCGGCTCCTGTTATACTAAAAACATCAATATTAAGTTTTTTTTCATATTCATTCTGAGCACAAATATTATCTATTAACGTCTCTACTGCGCCACCTTTTACTGCTGGCAACGGTAAATCTGCTAATGTTATTATTGCGATATTTGGCTGTCTAATTTCTTTGTTCATTACTACTCCTCTATATTTGCCAAAAGAACGTATAAGGTAATATATTGCTTGACCCTATTGTGAAAACCAAGTATTGGACTGACAGTACTATATATAAACCAAGCGAGAGTATGAGCCTAGTATTTCTGTTTTTAGCATGATGAACAATATTAGGAACTAGTGTTACAAAAACCATCAAAAAATAAAATGCAATTCTAAAAAATATATTCTGCGCCGTTACCAATGTTTCAAAAAAGACAGCTCCCATCGCTATCCAATACTGGAAATGATAATTCCCATCATTCTCTGCGTATTCCTTAACAAATATTACCATTACAATATATAGTATAAATATGACTAGCATCATAGTGAAGCCAGATTGAACCATATTCACTTGATATCCTCTGTCGGAAATAAAGCCTATAAGCATTGTTGCAATTTTATTTCTTAACAGAAAAGCTACTATCAATACTGCAACAGACCATTTGATCTTCCTTTTTGTTATTGGAATATGCCTTAAAATAGGTATTACAATAAACACAAATGCAGATGCATGAAACAAACTGCCTAACACTACAAATATATACGGAAGGACTCTTTTCCCCTCATTTATAGAAATCATGGAAAAAATGACAAATGCCATAGCGATTGTCTGTCGCATGCCTGTCAGCGAAAACTGATATAAATTGAACGCCAACAAAACAATCACGCTCAATACCGGATCGTAGGAATACTTATAAATGTAATACCACACTGCAAAGCAAAAGAAAGCTGCTACTATTGTAAATAATACAGTATAATTACTCGTAAATTTTCCTACAAAAGACAAAAATGCAAAGAAAACAGGATCCTTCTTTGAATACAAAAGTGAAATATCTAAATCCCTACCCGCTAATAATTCAAACATATTACGGTAGTTGAAAGAGTCACCACCTACATAGCTACTTCTCAATGCTGCAATAAAAAAATAAATAGTTCCAGTTGAAATACAGAAAAATTTTTTTCCATTCCTAAATTGTTTTGAAAGCAAACCTATAACTAAAACCAAGATATATGTTAGTGAAAAAATATTCATATGTTATTCTCCAATATTTCTTTGTACAACCCCAAATATTCTTGAAATTTTTCCTTTTTATCATAGAATTTTCTTGCTCGCTCAGTACAACGGTCTCTGTATTTTAATTTCCCATCATTTAAAATTCGGTTAAGCTGCTGCAATAAAGATATGTAATCTCCATAATCCACTACAGCTCCTGTGTCCGAATCTACAGTCTCTGCACTACCTCCAGAATTATAGGTAACAACAGGCGTTCCACATGCAATTGCTTCTAAATTAACTGTAGGAAAGGAATCAACCTTGGTTACATTAGCAAAAACATCCGCTATTGAGTAATAACACGCTAATTCTGTCCTATCATTTATAAAACCAATTGTAATAACATTCTTCTTTTTATTGCTCTCTATTTGTCCTTTATTGCATCCTAATAAAACCACTACGCAATCTTCGTTCATATTATCTGTTATATATTTATATGTGTTTTCATTATCTTGTGAAAGCCATTTATTTGCCATCCCCAAAATAACCTTTTTCTTTTCTAAACCGAGCTGTTCTCTTAAACAGCTCTCTTTCGGTGAAAAAATGCTAAGATCTATTCCGTTATTGATAGTGCAAACGACTCTACTGTGAAGAATGGATGCCTTTGCACAGGAAGTCAGCCAATTTGAACAGCCGACCACATACACATAAGGATTCTCTCCGACCAATTTCCTTTTTCTAATCAGATCTTTTTCTGATTTATCAAAAAAGAGACTGACAAATTCTTTTCTCTGCCTTGGACACTTTCCACATTTCTCCTTCCAGCGATTACATCCATCGTAAAGGAAGTGGCAGCATTTTCCGGTAAAAAACCACGCATCATGCAATGTAATTACCGTTGGAATCTTTTTTTCTCTTACATAATTAAATAACAATTCAATGTTCATATAATTATTATGCAAATTATGAAGATGGATAATATCCGGCTTAATCTTATCTATTTCAGAAAGCATTTTTCTTGTTGCTCTATTTGAATAAAATCCCTGCTCCCCTAGAAGTCTGGATTGTATTGTATGTGCGATCTGGTCTGCTTTACTTCCAATTTCAATATATCCAGAAAGAGAACTAATATCTGTTGTATGTCTATGTTTCATAAACGCAGCGTACGCCTCGCCACCAGCGTCAACGACTTCATCCAATATCTGTTTAGCAATTATCCCTGTACTCCCATATCCGTACACCGCATTAATTTGTAAAACTTTCATTTATCAGCTCCTCCTGTGCAAGATCGTTTTACCTACTACATAGCAATGCAAAATCATCTCGCAATTTTTTTTGAACAATGCTTATCTCATGATTTGTTTCAGAGTATTGGCGTATTTTTTTGCTATTTTCTATAATTGAATTTTTATCCTCAACTATAGAAGATATTGCTGCTTCTATCTTTTCTTTATTATCTACTACAATTACCCCATTAATTCTTTTTAGATATTCTATTGATGCTATGCCAGAAGGCCCTATTCCTACTATCTGAGAACCACTTTGTAAACAATCAATAATTTTAGTTGATAGAGAGTATTGAGTAGTTTTCATTTGTTGCTCATCAAATGATTCAACATGAACCACCACATCTGCGTCATGCATTATTTTCTTTATTTCATCATAGCTTCTAGCTCCCATAATGCTTGATGAACCTTGAATATTTAGTTTTCTTTCTATTTCAGGAGTGATATTAGCAGCTGTGTATATTTCAAGTTCAGCTTTTGTTCCATTTTTATTTATTTTATCAATGGTTTTACCTAATAAACTTAGAATATCATCCCGCCCCCAGAACAAATTACCTGCATAGACAAACTTGACTGTATCGTTTACATACCTCTTCGGCTCTTCTGATAAGTCACATCCCTTGTATAATGTGGTAACATTTTTTTTGAAAATACATTTATATAAATCCGACATTTCATCAGAAATACCGTACAACTGATCTGCATTAACTATGCACTTACTTAATAATTTCTTCAGATACCCTCTTCTAAACCATGCCACTCGATCATAACTTCCATACACATCGTCAGCTATTAGCAATACGACCTTACAATTTGTATGCTTTTTTAAAAACTTCATAAGAGGCCAAAGAATGTAGGGACTTGTTGCAAAGGCAAACAATATATCCGGCTTGTTTCTGTTAACAAATGCTTTAAAATAGCGATTAAGCCAAATTTTACTCATCCAAACAATTTCATGAATAAAATATACAAATTCAAATTTTCCTTTGTGAAGGTTATTTATTTTATCCTGTTCGCTCTTTGAATCCGCACTACACTTTTGAAACTCTCTTTCTGCCTCTGCAGATATAAACTCTTTTCCTTTGACTTTCAGTTTCAAAATACCCTTAATTATATTTGAAGCTGATAAATTATAATAAGTGATATTCAGCTTATTATCAGGACATTTTTCTCTACAATAAAAATTTGAAAAACTATCACCACTAAATGCAGTGCCACTAAAAAAATTGGAAAATGTATTACCGGCAGAGTTTTTATCATCCCACGCAGCCTGTCCAAAAACCAATATATTCATACCATTTTACTCCATCAACTTCTTAAATTCTACCCAAAACCTCATCACAGACTTTTTTCCCTGCACAGCCATATTCAGTCACATATTTCTTTTGAAACACTGCAGCCATTTCTGAGTACTTTGCATAATCATTAAAAATATTTTCCAACTCTATCAACAGTTCATCTTCTTTCCGACATATTCTACAAGGAAGCTCTTTAGCTATATCTATGTACATTCCCCTGTTATTTTCATACAAATGATAATCATAAGCATAACATGCAACTGGCCTATGCAAGATCGAAAAATCAAAATATATCGATGAATAATCAGAAATCAAAACATCAGAAATTAGCATTAGCTCATTTAGATATCTATAATCAGATACATCTCTTACATTGCTGTACTTCGAAACATTAAGATGCCTTGCAACCTCATAATGAGCCCTAAAAAGTATAATCACATTATTTCCAAACTTATCTACCCATTTATCAAAATTCAATGGAATATCCTGCACTACTTCATTAAATTCATTTCTAGTAAACTCCCGAAAAGTTGGAGCATATAATACAACCTTTTTATCCTCATCAATTCCTAATTTACTTTTGATTTCTTTAATTTCTGCTATACTATGTTCTTGTGCTAATTCATCATTTCTTGGTAAGCCAAATCTATAAAATCTATTCTTGTGAAATGCTCTTTTAAATACTTCTTCATCATAAGCACTTTGACTAAGAAATACATCTTCTACGCTGCTACTTTTACCTTTAAACGATTTTCCTTCCTTTTTTACATCATTACCTAAATACTTAATTGCTGTACCATGCCAAGTATTGATATATAGTGTATTCTTTTTTTTAAAGCAGAGTCCTTTTTCCATTGAAGAATTAGTTATCCAGACTTTCGCCTTTAATGCATTTATAAAAAAAGAAAAACTATTAGCATTAATAACAACCGCTCTCTCTGGCAAACTGTACTTTCCTGGTTCATTTAACGCCCACATAAGTGTATATTCATCAAATCTATCATCATTTAACATTAATTCAAAAATAGCCTTGGGACTATCATCATATTTTCTCCCACCAAAACTATTAAACAAAATAAGTTTATTATCAGTTTTTACAAATACACCAATAAACTTGATTATGAATGAAAACACATAGAAATATATATTATAAATAACTGGAGAATATTTAATCAAATATTTAATTTTACTAACCATCTTATTGCCTCAATTAAACCTCATACTATTCTTTAAATTGAACAAATCCCTTTACTTTGGATCTGTATTAATATCCTCATGACTCACTTTACTTTCTCCGTCAACAGCATTTGCATCATAAAGATCTTTCTTAATTTTACTACTGCTGATTTCCGGAGTTCTCGGAAGATACACAACTTCAACGCCCTCTTCTCTAAGGAAATCAAACTTGCCTTTCCAATCGTCCCCCATAACAAAAGTATTCACATGATACTCATGCATATCTGTTCTCTTTTGTTGCCAGTTTTCCTCTGGAATAACTAAATCAACATATCGGATCGATTCCAGCAAAGCCTTTCTCTCTTCGTATGAAAAATAGGTTTTCTTATGCTTTTCATTCCAATTAAATTCATCTGATGAAACAACAACAATCAAATAGTCTCCGAGAGCCTTTGCTCTTTTTAACAAATTGATATGTCCATAATGAAGTAAATCAAAAGTTCCATAAGTAATTACACGTTTCATTTTTAGCACTCCTTATTAAATAGTTCTTTTTTTCTATCTAGTATCTTCTGGCATAAAACTTCACTATCAAAATGTGTACTTACATATTTATAAGCCTCATTTCCCATCTGACTACGGAGCGTGTCATCTTCCACCATTACTTTTAATTTTTCATAAAGATCTTCAACATCCATCACATTGCAACATAGTCCTGTTTTATCTGGTATCATCGTATCGATAGGTCCCGGAATTGCAGTTACTACTACAGGAATCCCCATTGCTTCGGCTTCGATTATTACGTTGCCAAATCCCTCTCGATAACTAGGCAACACCAACACATCCATTGCTGCAAAATACCTCTCAATATCAGGAACCACCTCATGGATCATTATATTTCTGTTATTCTTTGCACAATCCCACAACTTTGGATTCAGCGTGTTAATACCTTCTGGTGATCCAATGATCAATAGTTTTTCATTATTATTTAATTTCAAAAATGCTTCAAGAAGTTCATTTATCCCTTTATCTCTCGTGATTCTTCCCACAAAGCCAAATAACAAATCTTTCTCAGAAATTCCCAATTCTCTTCGAATTTCTTTTCTCCATTGTTCTTTAAAAGCATAATTAAATCTATCAAGGTCTATGCCACCTGTACTACCGTTCCAAACCACAGTTGCCTTTGCATTTGAAAAAAGATGTTCTTTTACTCCCAGATCCACATTAGATTGACTGACACACTCAATATGTGTAGAACAAGCACAAGTAATCTTTTCAAAACATTTCAACATAAACCGCCCAATCCCTTTTGCTCCCAGATAGCGAAAGCCCATGCAATGGTAATTCCGAATTTTAATCCGCATAACATATGATGCAATGGATGCATAAAATGCTGCATTTGGTGTAGAATACTGCACAAGATCATAGTTATTTACACTAAATAGCTTAATTAGTGTAATAATACTTATTATAGTTTTTCTTAATGATATTCCTCTCGGGAAATCAACGTTTATGATATGTATATCAGTCCCTTTAAATTTCTCCATAATCTTAATATTGTCATTACATATAATTGTTACATCATAACCATTCTTGGCCAAATATTTTAATTGTGGAACAAAAAAAGCTCTAATTGTGCTAGAAAGTGTTGTAATATAACAAATCTTTTTTCTTTTCATTTTCGAATAGCCACCTCATTATACTTCATCATATAAACCCCTTCATCATATCCTCCAATATTCTTCTCATTTACCTCCCCTTTAAGGTTATTTACAATCAGTTTCATGTGATCACATCCGCACTCATAAGCATGAGGATAACCACCTCCAAAACGTGGATTCACTTCCGAAATAAAATACTCACCATTAATATCGAAGATATCAATATCGATCTGGCCTCTGAATCCAGCTTCTTTCGCAAATTTCGAAATCAATTCAAATAGCTTGTCGTCCTTGAAGGATACCGCCTTATCCGTCTCACCTGCGCGCATAGCAATCTTTTTCTTGGTAAAAATAGAAACTACCTCACCAGAAATCATGTCAATATAGACATCTGCCCCTATTTCTTGTCCTTTCATGAATTCCTGTACCATCATTCCATCGCGTTGTTCGAACAAAAGGCGTGCAGTCTTTTCATCATCAGCTTTGGAAATGGCAATACTAGCGCTTCCTCGAGCAGGTTTAATGAACACTGGATACGAAACATCAGACGTCGTAAATTCTTCAAAATTCATAAAAGAACGAGCACATTTATATCCGT
>UMFI01052806.1_pt1 | contig 19262 bp, 10 predicted proteins | sample 1964951 | NCBI WGS metagenome assembly UMFI01 (sample SAMEA4836040, study PRJEB28245) | human gut metagenome | biome: gut microbiome; material: fecal sample | place: Denmark | collected 2008 | reverse complement strand
CCGAGTTGTTGTAGGTTCGAGCCCTACTCGGGGAGTTTTTTAGTATAATATATGGTGACATAGCCAAGTGGTAAGGCCCCGGTCTGCAACACCGTCATCGCCGGTTCAAATCCGGCTGTCACCTTTCTCAAAAGGACTACATCAGTTTATGATGTGGTCTTTCTTTTATATACAAAAAGCAATATAAAACTGATAATCAAAATTATATTGCTTTTTTAACAACTATTTATTTTTTATAATATAACTATAACAGTGAACATACAAATCTATTTTTCTTCTTCCGGATATTTCATACCCCATTCGGTTCTTATATCAGACATGATTTTCATGACATCATATGTATACTGACTGTGAATGAGGTTTTCTATTTCATCGGATGATGCAGAGTTTACAGCTTTTTCCATATCACATACTTCGTAATACAGTGCATCTGATGTATCACCGGCATCAATTACTTCTTTATGACCATCCTCTGTATATGTAATAGTTGCCTGCATTCCTCTTGGATACTCAAAGATTTCCACATATGCCTTGTCAAAAGAGAGCGTAGCGCGTTTTGGCTGCTTTGAATGAAGAGATAATGTGACAGTTGCCATTTCCACTGCATCATTCATAAGCAGAATACCTGTCTGTTCATCAACACCGGTTGGTGCATATTTAACCTGTGACGATACTTGTGTTGGTGTTTCCTTGAAGAACCAGCGGATAAGAGAAAGTGAGTAAACACCAATATCAAGCAATGCTCCTCCGGCAAGCTTACGACTGAAAAATCGGTTTGTCATATTGTAATCTTTGTAGCTTCCAAAATTGACCTGAATTAAATTGAGCCTGCCGAGTTGTCCACTTGCAATTATTTCGTTTAGCTTTTTATAAACAGGCATATGATATATAGTCATGGCTTCAGCAAGAATAACGTTATTTTCTTTGGCCAGTGAGATTGCTTCATCGAGCTCTGCGATATTTAAAGTAATAGATTTCTCACAGAGTACATGTTTTCCATTAGAAAGGGCTTTTCTTAGATAATTGATGTGAGTATTGTGTGGAGTGGAGATGTAAATGATATCCACATCAGGATCATAAAAGACGTCATCAATGTTGTCATATACCTTTGAAATGCCATATTTTTGTGCAAAAGCTTGAGCCTTTTCATGAGTCCTGTTGGCAACTGAATAAAGAGTGCGCCCTTCCTTTGAGAGAGCCTGCGCGAGCTCATTAGCTATTACGCCGCAGCCGAGTGTGGCCCAATTAAGCTGTTTCATATGAATTCCTCCTTTTTTAATAAGGTACTGTAGCTGTGAAGGTATATAAATTATTACAAATTCAGTTAAATTACAAAATATCAAATTAAATCATAAAATATAATTGAATCAAAAATATATTAAAATCAAAAATAATCAAATCAAAAAAATTCAAATCAAAAATATATTCAAATCAAATATACTCAAATCAAAAATATATTTAAATAATAAAATATGCACCGAAATCATAATATATGTACCTTAATGAAGATATTCTAGCATGATGATTTATGAATTACAATATATTTAGAAATGAAACAGTCAAAATCAGTCAAAGTAAGATTGATGCAAAATCAAAATTAGTTAATTTGAACTATTAATATTAATTATAAATTAGTAATAGAAAAGATACTAAAGATAGTAATTAGGCAAGTATTAATGATATATATGTTATATTCTACACTAAAATGAATGTTGTATTTGCATATATTGCACAATTTTAAAACTTGCTTTATATATTTTCAACAATTTTTAGTGTGATTATTTGTGAATATAAATGACGGATTATGATTGACAATGACGGATTATGAAAATATAATTATACTACAAGTTAAATGAATGTTGAAATGTTTAATACAGTAATTTGAAAATGAGCATTAAATAAATGGCTTATAAAATTAAGTCTTTGAATAGTTTGATAAACGGGGTGATTAGATGCTGGCGGAAGATAGATGCAAAAAAATACTCGATATATTAGATTCGATGGGAAGTGTGACTGTTCAGCAGCTTATGGATGAGCTTGATATATCCGAGTCAACAATCAGGCGTGATCTGGTTGCAATGGACAAGAAGGGTTATCTCACCAAGGTACATGGTGGTGCGATTGTAAATAATACGAATATCCATACTCAGGATGAGAAGGTTATCAACAGGCTTAAGCAGAATCGCAGCGAAAAGGAACAGATTGCCAGATATGCGGCATCACTTATTGTGGATAATGATTTTGTGTATATAGATGCCGGTACTACAACGGCAGTCATGATTGATTATATTACTGCAAAGAATGTGGTTTTTGTTACAAACTCTCTGACTAATGCCAAGAGAATTTCCGATAGGGGATATACAGTATATATTCTGGGTGGCGAGTTCAAGTCTACTACCGAGGCTATTGTCGGAGATGAGGCCGTTGTGACGCTCGATAAATATAATTTTACGAAGGGCTTCTGGGGAACCAACGGAATTACTGTGAAGAATGGATTTACGACTCCGGAGATAAAGGAGGCCATGGTTAAAAAGAAATCCATGGAGAATAGCAAGGAGAAATACATTCTTGCGGATGACAGTAAGTTTTCACAGGTATCAAGCATCAAGTTTGCTGATTTTGAAGATGCTGTAATTGTTACAAATGCACTAAGCAATGACAACTATAAAAAATACAAAAATATTAAGGAGGTCTAACATGATTTACACAGTTACTTTTAATCCATCATTAGATTATATTGTTGATGTAACAGATTTTAAGACAGGAGTAGTCAATAGAACGACTGGAGAGAAGATTTTTGCAGGTGGTAAGGGCATCAATGTTTCCATGGTTCTTAAGAATCTTGGAATGAGCAATACTTCACTTGGTTTTACAGCGGGTTTTACAGGAAATGAAATTAAAAGACTTCTAGCAAAAAAAGGTGTTGATACTGATTTTATAGAGGTGGAGGATGGTATTTCACGTATCAACGTGAAGCTTCGCTCAAATGAGGAATCTGAGATTAATGGTCAGGGACCGGTAATCACTGAGGACAACATTAAAAAGCTTTATGAGAAGCTTGACTGCTTAAAGGAGTCTGATGTGCTTGTGCTCGCAGGAAGTATTCCTGATGTTATGCCTTCATCAATGTATATGGATATCATGAAGCATCTTGAGGGACGCGGAATAAATATCGTGGTTGATGCGACAAGAAATCTGCTCACAAATGTGCTTGCGTATAAGCCATTCCTCATCAAGCCAAACAATCATGAGCTCGGTGAGATATTCGGGGTTGAGATTACAGACAAGGACGATGTGATAAAATATGCAAAGAAGCTTCAGGAACAGGGCGCAAGAAACGTGCTTGTTTCTATGGCAGGTGACGGAGCAGTGCTTGTTACTGAGAACGGACAGGAATTTAAGGCTAAGGCTCCTAAAGGAAAGCTCAAAAACTCTGTAGGAGCAGGTGATTCGATGGTAGCCGGATTTGTTTACGGATACCTCAAATCAAATGATTATAAGCAGGCATTTATTTATGGAGTATGTACAGGAAGTGCAAGTGCATTTTCTGAGGAGCTTGCTACAAAGCCTGAGGTTGAAGCACTTATTGATAAATGGGACAGTGCTTCCAATTAAACAAACGGTATCAAAAAGGTTGATATAAATAATTAATATATTCTATTAGGAGGAATGATGTATGACAATCAGGGATTTGTTGGCAGCTGAGAGTATCAATTTAAATGGTACGCCTGCCGGAAAAACCGAAGCATTGAATCAGTGTATTGATTTGATGGCAAAAAGTGGCAAAATAGCCGATGTGGAGAAGTATCGCAAGGGTGTTTTTGCAAGAGAGGAGGAAGGCACAACAGGAATTGGAATGGGTATAGCAATTCCTCATTGTAAGTCTGATGCTGTTACTAAAGCAGGTCTTGCGGCAATGGTTGTAAAGGATGGGGTTGACTTTGAATCACTCGATGGTACACCTGCAAAGATCATTTTCCTTATCGCTGCACCAAACACAGAGGATAATGTGCATCTTCAGGTGCTTAGCAAGCTCTCTGTTATGCTGATGGACGAGCAGTTTACAAATTCTCTTATCAATGCCGGTTCAGTTGATGAGTTTTTAAATATTATAGATAACGCTGAAAAAGCAAAGGATGAGAAAGAGGCTGCCAAAGAGGCAAAGGCGAAAGAGCCTGTTGAGGTGAAGAAGGACGATGTATTTATCGTTGCAGTTACAGCCTGTCCTACAGGAATTGCCCATACTTATATGGCTGCTGAGGCTATCGAGAAAAAAGCCAAGGAGCTTGGATATCAGGTAAAGGTTGAGACAAGAGGCTCAGGCGGAGCCAAAAATGTGCTCACAGATGATGAAATCGCAAAGGCTGCAGGTGTTATAGTTGCCTGTGATACAAATGTACCTACAGACCGCTTTGACGGAAAGAAGGTTATTGAGTGTCAGGTTTCTGACGGAATAAATAAGGCAGAAGAGCTTATTAAGAGAATTGCTTCCGGTGATGCTCCTGTATTTAAGGCATCAGGTAAAAAGGAGGCTTCACATTCATCAGTTGGTGGAAAGGAGAGCGTTGGACATCAGATTTACAAGCATCTGATGAATGGTGTTTCACATATGCTTCCATTCGTAGTTGGTGGTGGTATCCTTATCGCAATCGCATTCCTTATCGATGGATTCAGTGTTGACCTTAATTCACTGCCGGCTGACCAGAGAGCAAATTTCGGTACTATTACACAGGCCGCAGCACTGTTTAAGGGAATCGGTGGAACAGCATTTGGATTTATGCTTCCAATTCTTGCAGGCTTTATCGCCATGAGTATTGCTGACCGTCCGGGTCTTGCAGTTGGTTTTGTAGGCGGTTCAATCGCAGCAAACGGTACATCAGGCTTCCTTGGAGCACTTGTAGCAGGTTTCGTTGCAGGATATATTGTGCTCCTCTTAAAGAAGGTATTTTCTAAACTTCCGGAGAGTCTTGACGGTATGAAGCCGGTTCTGCTTTATCCGCTGCTTGGTATATTCCTGGTAGGCGTTATAATGCAGTTTGTAGTTGAGCCTCCAATCGGAGCTTTAAATACAGCTATCAACAATGGTCTTAATGGACTTAACGGTGCAAGCGCAGTAGTACTCGGAATACTTCTCGGAGGAATGATGGCAATAGATATGGGTGGCCCTGTAAACAAAGCCGCTTATGTATTTGGTACAGCTTCAATCGCTGCCGGAAACTACAATATCATGGCAGCAGTTATGATTGGTGGTATGGTTCCACCACTCGCAATCGCTCTTGCAACAATCTTCTTCAAGAACAAGTTCACAGCAGAGGAGAGAAAGGCAGGACCTACGAACTTTATCATGGGATTATCATTTATCACAGAGGGTGCAATCCCATTCGCAGCATCTGATCCGCTTCATGTCCTTCCGGCATGTGCAGTTGGTTCAGCAGTGGCAGGTGGACTTTCAATGGCATTTGGATGTACACTCATGGCACCTCACGGAGGAATCTTCGTAGTACCTACAATCGGAAATCCGTTAATGTATCTTGTTGCATTAGTAATCGGATCTTTCATTGCATGTGGATTACTCGGATTACTCAAAAAGAAAGTAAGTGAATAAGCAATCCTCAATTATCATTTTTTAATCCAACCTATAAACTAATCAACAAAGGCACTGCTTCGGCGGTGCCTTTGTTGTTATGTTGTGTATTAAAAATTAAAAGTATAAACATTCTCTGAAATAACAGCCTCATGCCTTGACGAGTGAATTTTCGAAGCATAAAGTATTATTAAGATGTAACTATTCAGAAAATAAACATTAGTAAACAGTGAGGCATAAAATGGGCAAGGTTATAGGTATAGATTTAGGAACAACAAACAGCTGTGTGGCAGTATTGGAGAACAATCAGCCGGTAGTCATAACTAACAGCGAGGGTCAGAGAACAACTCCATCTGTAGTGGCTTTTACAAAAAATGGAGAGCGACTGGTTGGAGAGGCTGCAAAGAGGCAGGCAGCAGTCAATGTGGACAGGACATTTTTCTCAATAAAGAGACAGATGGGAAGCGATTTCAGGGCAAAAGTGGACGGAAAGCTGTATTCAGCTCCTGAGATTTCTTCTATGATTCTCAGAAAGCTGAAAAAGGATGCCCAGGACTATATTGGTGAGGCGGTGACTGACGCTGTAATCACAGTTCCTGCATATTTTTCGGATGCACAGAGGCAGGCAACTAAGGATGCAGGAAGGATTGCGGGGCTTAATGTGCTTCGAATCATAAATGAGCCGACCTCTGCGGCACTCGCATACGGACTGGATCACGGACAGCAGCAGAAAATTCTTGTCTACGACCTCGGAGGAGGAACCTTCGATGTGTCTGTTATCGAAATAGGGGACAATCTGATAGAGGTTCTTGCCACAGCCGGTGATAATCATCTGGGTGGAGATGATTTTGATGAGAGAATCACGAATTATCTTGTCACAGAGTTTTACAGACAGCAGAATGTAGATCTGAGAAAGGATAATACTGCTATGCAGCGTGTCAGGGAGGAGGCTGAGAAGGCAAAAAAGGTGCTTTCATCCTCATCCTCAACCACTATCAACCTGCCGTTTATCACCACTGTAAAGGGACAGCCGGTCCACATGGAGATGAACCTCACAAGGGCTGAGTTTAATGAGATAACAAAGGATCTGGTGGAGAGAACGGCCATTCCGGTAAATCAGGCACTTTCAGATGCGGGGATTTCCGCAGCAGAGCTTGGAATGGTGCTGTTGGTAGGAGGCTCTACACGTGTGCCGGCTGTTGTTGAGGAGGTCAGAAGAATTACAGGAAAAGAGCCTTCACACAACCTGAATCCTGACGAGTGCGTGGCACTCGGTGCAGCAGTACAGGGTGGCAAGCTCGGTGGAGCAATTGTCGCAGGCAGCAGTGCGGCAGAGATTATACTGATGGATGTCACACCGCTTTCACTAGGAATTGAGACGGTCGGTGGTGTTTCAACCAAAATTATTGACAGAAATACGACTATTCCTACGAGATACAGCCAGATTTTTACAACTGCAGGAAGCTTCCAGACCTCTGTGGATATAAAGGTACTGCAGGGTGAGAGGCAGTTTGCAAGGGACAATAAGCTGATTGGAAACTTCAGGCTAAAGGGCATCAAGCCGGCTCCGGCAGGTGTGCCGCAGATAGAGGTGACGTTTGATATAGATGCAAACGGCATTGTGCAGGTTTCTGCAAAGGACCTGGGCACAGGAAAGCATCAGGAGATTACGATTACCGCAAGCTCTAATTTGTCTGATTCTGAGATTGAGCAGGCAATCCGCGAGGCACAGGAGTATGAGGCAACAGACGGACAGAGAAAGGCTTATATTGATGCAAGAAGTGAGGCTGATACGCTTGTGCGACAGGTGGAAAATGTCATGGCTGACAAGGAAAAAAGAAAGGCTATGGACAGTGCACAGAAAAAGAGTGTGAAATCGTCACTTTCATATGTGAAGAAGCTTATTTCGAGGACAAAGCCCGGAAATGTGAGCGAAGAGCAGGCCGCAGAGATAAAGCATGCGGCAGACGAGCTGAGAAATGCGGCAGCGGGATTGATTTAATTATAAATGAGGGGCAGAATACCTTTTGACCCTCATATCATTATTATTCATTTGGCTATTTACGAGAAGCGGATTTTCATATAAAATATGGGTAAGTGGTGAGTATTCAGAAACACCCTGAATAGTTATAATGTTAATTTAAATCCGAGGAAATAGAAAATGAATGCGAACGATAAAACAGAAAAGGTACTAAGAGAAATTCATATCATGCTCTCAAAGGCGGAGCCGTATAAGCCGGAGCCGAGCAGGGTGATCATAAACAAGCAGCAAATGATAGATTTACTTGCTGAGCTGAATAAGTGTATATATGCAATGCAGGATGAGTATGAGCTTACTGAGCAGAGTCGCAATCACGCAGAGAGAGAGTTCAGAAAGAAGGGGGATCAGATAGTCTGGGATGCAAGCAGAAAGGCTGAGGATGTGTATGCAGCATCGGTTATCTATACGGATGAGGCGCTTTCAAGAGTGCGTGATATCATCAATGATACCAACGAGTCACTTGAAAAGCTGTGCAAGAATATGAAGGATAAGATTGCAGAACAGGAGAAGATAGTTAAAACTAACCAGTATGAGCTCAAGGGACAGCTTCAGGATTTGTCCGATACGGAGAAGTATCTTAAGATTATCGATGACAGAAATAAGGAGATAGAACGTCAGAAAAATGCAGGTAAACCTGTAGAGGAGCGTACTATTGACAATGAAGAGAAGTCCATCTATGCAAACAGACAGACTGAAATCAAGGTAAATATGGATTATATCAGAAAACTGGGACTTGCTGAGGGCGAGGACCTGGGAGATGGTGTAGTGGGTGAAGTGAAGCTTGCAGACGATACACCTGATGCCGGATTAAATCATAGCAATGATAAGGATGAAGCCAAGGCTGCCGGCTCAAAATCGTCTGTTGATGAGGATTATAAGGCAATAAGCAGAAAAGCCGGCAATCCACCTGTTATCAACACAAAGGAAGGGAAGGAGCTCACAGACGGTATCCACAGAATGTGGCAGAGCATCACCGGAAATAAAGGGAAATGAAACACACCTATGTAATATAAAGCAGCAGTTCAAAACAGAACGGCTGCTTTTTGGCTTATATTTAAAAGTGGGTAATATTAAGCAGATTTTAAGAAAAACAAAGTGGATAATCTGATAAAATATAGCTGACTAACGGCAGGAGAAGGTTTCTGTTCAAAATTCATAGAAGGAGGATAATATGACAATATTAGTTTGTGATGACGACAAGGAAATAGTTGAGGCAATTGAGATTTACCTGATGCAGGAGGGCTACGACGTGGAGAAGGCTTACGACGGCATACAGGCGGTTGAAATTATGAAGAATAAAAAAATAGACCTCATGATAATAGATGTCATGATGCCAAAGCTCGACGGAATAAGAGCCACTTTGCAGATACGAAAGGAAAGCAGGGTGCCGATAATCATTCTATCGGCAAAGACAGAGGATGCTGACAAGATTTTAGGCCTCAATGTGGGAGCTGATGATTATGTCACAAAGCCTTTTAATCCGCTTGAGCTTGTGGCAAGGGTAAAGTCACAGCTTCGCAGATATACCACTCTGTCAAGCAATGATGCAGCCGGAGACAAGGTTTATGAAGCCGGAGGCCTTTTGGTAAATGATGATTTAAAAAAGGTGACTGTGGATGGCGAGGAGGTAAAGCTCACACCGATTGAATACAATATACTGCTTTTACTCCTTAAAAATAAGGGAAAGGTCTACTCAATAAACGAAATATATGAGAGCATATGGAACGAGGAGGCGATAGGCGCCGACAATACAGTTGCTGTGCACATCAGACATATCAGGGAAAAAATAGAGATAAATCCTAAGGAGCCACGCTATCTGAAGGTGGTCTGGGGAGTAGGCTATAAGATAGAGGACAACAAATGAAGCAGTATACGATAGGAAAAAAAGCAGCGGTCATAGTCTTACATCAGCTATGCATGATACTTATGGTAACAGGAGTGTTTGCCACAGGCTATGCATTCAGGCACGATGCGCATGAAAATATTGATATATATACACTAATATCTCTTGCGGGTCTGGTAGGCAGCTTTGTGAGCCTGGCATATATGGCAAACGTGGCCGGCAGAAAATCAGAGGATGATTACACAATATACTATTTACCGATTGACAAGGTATACTCTGATGTGATGCTGGTGATATTTACACTGCTCATGGTATTTATGGGAAAAGTGATTTCAGGCGTAAAAAACCAACACTTTGACTATGCATCACTCATTATGACGGCAGGCACATTTACTTTTTTGTTTGATCTGGCTTTTATTATTTTATACCAGAGCATTGTAAGGAAGATAAAAGGCAATATACTTTACACACACAGCCTGATATACAAGGGATATGAGCTTATAAAGAGGGTTATTGAGAAAAAGGATATCCACACACAAAAAAATAAAGAGATAATGCGCATACAGGAGGCACTTGAGGCTATCTCGGAAGGAGCGCTTGACACTACACTTAATGTCAATGAGTTTCATGGGCAGCAGAAAAAGGTGGCGGAGGCTGTCAACCATATACGCCAGGGTCTTATGAGCTCGGTAAATGAGAGCCTTAAAAATGAAAAACTAAAGGCAGACTTAATAACAAACGTATCACACGATATAAAGACACCTCTGACTTCAATAGTCAACTATGTTGACCTGCTTAAGAGGGAAAATCTGGAAAATGAAAATGCCAAATACTATATACATGTGCTGGAGGAAAAGTCACAGCGCTTAAAGCAGCTTACAGAGGATTTGGTAGAGACATCAAAGATTACCTCGGGAAATGTGAAGCTCAATATGCAAAAGCTTGATCTGGTTGAGCTTTTATACCAGACCGGAGGTGAATTCAATGAGCGCTTTGAGTCGAGAAATCTGACAATAGTTACAAAAATTCCATCAGAACAGATATTTATCTATGCGGATGGGCGTCAGCTTTACCGCTCTATTGAAAATCTGTATACTAATGCCGCAAAATATGCACTGGAAAATACCAGAGTGTATGTAGAGCTTGAAAAGGCAGATAAAAAGGCAGTTTTTACAATAAAGAATGTGTCTAAGAACGAGCTTGACATAGTAAGCAACGGAAATGTAGACTTGACAGAGCGTTTTGTGAGGGGAGAGAGGTCGAGAACTACTGAAGGAAGTGGACTTGGACTTTCGATTGCAAAGAATCTGACCCATTTGATGGGAGGAAAATTCGAAATTAAGGTAGATGGTGATTTATTTATTGCCACAATTACCTATAATATTATATAATAGTAAATAAAAGAATTTTGAAATACACATACGGAGGTAGAATAAGTGAAATTATATGAAAATGGTGCTTACCTTTTAAACGGTAAGGAAGTAATAATTGATGGACCGGATGCTCAGGCAGCTGTCAAAAGCAAGACTGGCATGGACATCGATAAACAGACAGCTAAGCAGGAGACAATTGCTTACGGTATTTTAAAGGAGCACAATACATCCGGCAATATGGACAAGCTTCAGATTAAGTTTGATAAGCTTACATCGCATGATATCACATTTGTAGGTATCATCCAGACAGCACGAGCTTCAGGACTTGAAAAATTCCCTATCCCGTATGTACTTACAAACTGTCACAACAGCCTTTGTGCAGTTGGTGGAACAATCAATGAGGATGACCACATGTTTGGTCTTACATGTGCAAAGAAGTACGGCGGAATCTATGTACCACCTCATCAGGCAGTTATCCATCAGTTTGCACGAGAGATGCTTGCCGGTGGCGGAAAAATGATACTTGGTTCTGATTCACATACACGCTATGGTGCACTTGGTACTATGGCAGTCGGCGAGGGTGGACCTGAGCTTGTTAAGCAGCTTCTCGAACAGACATATGATATTGATATGCCTGAGGTTGTAGGCATTTACCTGACAGGAGAGCCAATCAAGGGCGTTGGACCACAGGATGTCGCACTTGCAATTATCGGAGAGGTATTCGGAAACGGCTTCGTAAAGAACAAAGTTATGGAGTTTGTAGGACCGGGTGTGTCTAATCTGAGCGTTGACTTCCGTATAGGTGTCGATGTTATGACAACAGAGACTACATGTCTTTCTTCTATCTGGAGAACAGATGATCAGGTTAAGGAATTCTTTGAGATTCACGGTAGGGCTGAGGACCACAAGGAGCTTAATCCGGGTGAGGTGGCTTACTACGACAGATTTATTGAGATTGACTTAAGCCAGATCCGCCCAATGATAGCTATGCCATTCCACCCAAGCAATACCTATACTATCGATGAGCTCAATGCAAACCTCATGGATATTCTCGATGACTGTGAGAAGAGAGCTGAGGTAAGCTTTGACGGCAAGGTGAAGCTTGATTTAAAGAGTAAGGTAAGAGACGGAAAAATGTATGTAGACCAGGGAATCATCGCAGGCTGTGCAGGCGGTGGATTTGAGAATATCTGCGATGCGGCTGACATATTAAACGGACATTCAATCGGAGCAGACGAGTTTACACTGAGTGTTTACCCGGCATCTACTCCAATATACATGGAGCTTGTGAAAAACGGAGCTGTAGCAAAGCTTCTTGAGACAGGTGCAATCGTAAAGACTGCTTTCTGCGGACCTTGCTTTGGTGCAGGAGATACACCTGCCAACAACGCATTCTCTATCCGTCATTCAACAAGAAACTTCCCTAACAGAGAGGGTTCTAAGGTACAGAACGGACAGATCAGCTCAGTGGCACTCATGGATGCACGTTCAATCGCTGCAACAGCAGCAAACAAGGGCTTCCTTACATCAGCAGCGGATATTGATGTCAACTTTACAAAGCCAAAATATTTCTTTGACAAGACTATATATGAGAACCGTGTATTTGACAGCCATGGAGTGGCAGATCCTTCAGTTGAAATCCAGTTCGGACCAAACATTAAGGACTGGCCGGCAATGAGTGCGCTTCCGGAGAATATGCTCCTTAAGGTGGTTTCAGAGATTCATGATCCTGTTACTACAACAGATGAGCTCATTCCTTCAGGAGAGACATCTTCATATCGTTCAAACCCTCTTGGACTTGCAGAGTTCGCACTTTCAAGAAAGGATCCTGAGTATGTAGGCAGAGCAAAGGAAATCCAGAAGGCCCAGAAGGCTATAGAGAGTGGTGAGTGCGCAGGAAAGGCTGTTCCTGAGGTTGCTGAAATCATGGGAGTAGTAAAGAAAAAATTCCCTGAGGCAAGCCATGAGAATATGGGCTTCGGAAGCACAATTTTTGCTGTTAAGCCGGGTGACGGCTCAGCAAGAGAGCAGGCTGCCAGCTGCCAGAAGGTACTCGGAGGCTGGGCAAATATCGCAAACGAGTATGCCACAAAGAGATACCGTTCAAACCTTATCAACTGGGGAATGCTTCCATTCATCATCGATGAGGGAGAGCTTCCGTTCCACAACCTCGACTATATCTTCCTTCCGGGAATCAAGAAGGAAATCGAGGATGCAAAGACGGAGTTTGAGGCATATGTTGTCAAGGATGGTGAATTAAAGCCATTTACACTGAAGATGGGTGAGCTCACAGATGATGAAAGAGAGATAATATTAAAGGGATGTCTCATCAACTATAATCGTAAATAAGGAGAGTTTAATCCGATGGAAGAAACCGGAAAAGCTGGTAAAAAATCAAACATTGAGATAAATGCAGATAAGGGTGCGAAGCAGAATTCGCACCCGGGGCGTGAGGAATGGCCACATCTGATCAGAATAGGTGTCATGGTATTTGTCACGTTTGCAGTCAGTATACTGTTTTTCTTTGCACTGTACAGATTTGAGGGCTTTGCAGGCATATGGAGCAAGCTGCTTGCGGCAGCAATGCCTATTATAATGGGACTTGTGCTTGCATACCTGATGAATCCTGTCATGCTGTGGCTGGAAAGATGCTTTAAAAAGCTTCTTTCCAAAAAGATGAAAAGCGAAAGCAAGCTGCGAAAGGTTTCAAGAGCTCTTGCAATCACAGGCTCGGTTATTATTCTTGTAGCAATTATTTCGCTCCTCATTGCGGCTATTGTGCCTTCTGTCATAGCAAGTATATCGGGACTTATGAAGACACTGCCAAATGATGTTGCGGCATTCATTAACATGATAAAGAACGGCAATTTCGGGGACAGCAAAATTGCTGAGCTCGCGAGCACAGGTTTACAGAATGCAACCGACTACATTGAGGATTATGCCACAGAAAAGCTGATTCCTGAGGCACAGAAGTATGTTGCACAGATTACAACCGGTGTGATTTCGGTAGTCAGAGGCTTATTTAATTTTATTATCGGAATAATCGTGATGGTCTATGTGATGAGTATTCAGGAGACTCTCGCAGGACAGAGCAAAAAGATAATATATGCTGTCTGCAAGCCAAAGACAGGCAATATCATCATTGAGACGATCAGAAAGACAAATGAGATTTTTGGAGGCTTCATAAGCGGTAAGATTATAGATTCACTGATTATAGGTGTGATTGCATATTTCGGATGTCTGATTTTAAGGATTCCATCATCGGTGCTCGTTGCAGTGATTATCGGCGTCACAAATGTGATTCCGGTATTCGGACCGTTTATCGGTGCAATTCCATCGTTACTCATAGTAGTAATTCAGAGTCCGTGGCATGCGCTTTATCTTCTGATATTTATTGTCGTGCTGCAGCAGGTGGATGGTAATATAATAGGGCCTAAGATACTTGGCTCATCTACCGGTCTTTCGACCTTCTGGGTTATGTTTGCCATACTAATCGGCGGAGGAATGTTTGGTTTTCTTGGAATGTTACTTGGTGTTCCAACCTTTGCTGTGATATACTATATTGTGAAAAGAGTTGTTAATTATGCTCTCAGGAAAAAGAAGCTTCCTGAGGACACAAGGGATTATACAAAGACAACAGGCGTAGATACCAAAAATAATAAGCTTAAATACGAGTAGGTGAAATAAGTGGATAAATACGAATACAATCTCAAGCTGGATCAGATAAAAGCCCTAAGCGCCGAGGAGGGCTATATGAGCGCAGCAGAGATTGCGGATAGCATAAATTGGAACAAAATTAAAAATGTAAATACACTCGTTAAAATCGGCGAAATCTACGAGAAGGCCGAAAGATACCAGGATGCAAGGGACATACTTTTAATGGCCTATGACCGTTCACCAATCGGCAGGATGATTATATACAGACTGGCTGAGGTCGCCATCAAGATGGGTGATTATGATGCTGCTACAGAGTATTATGATGAGTTTGTTGAGATAGCGCCTCATGATGATATGAAGTATGTATTAAGATATGCCATCAAAAAAGGGCAGGGAGCCTCATTTGATGAGCTTATCACTATTCTTGAAGAGTACAAGGATGAAGAATATACTGAGGAGTGGGCATATGAGCTTGCATATCTATACCACAAGGCCGGAAAAGCCGATAAGTGTATAGATGCCTGCGATGAGCTCATTCTGTGGTTCGGAGACGGACCATATGTGGAGCGTGCGCTGGAGCTTAAGATGCTTTATCAGCCACTTACCAAGGCTCAGGAGGAAAAGTACAGACGATTCAAGGCAGAGAAGGAAAAGCCGGCTAAGATAAAGGATGAGGCTGAGGTCACTGAGATAGGTGCCATGGAGATGGTAAAGGGCGGAGAGATAGTGCATGATGACGTAACTATTCCGCAGATTACTGTAAATCAGGAGAAGTTCAATACTGTAAATTTACAGCAGGAGATTGCCAAGGGTATGCAGCAGATCATGGAGGCCAAGGGCAAGAATGAAGTTGCTGATACGATGGATACCATCAAAAAGATAGTTGAGGATATTCCTTATCTCAAGCTCGAAAAGGAGCAGGAAGAGTATGTACAGCAGCCGGAAGAGACAGAGCATATCGCTACAGATGAAGAGATAGATGGTTCACTTAAGTTGAATTTTAAGGAGCTTTTGGGTGAAGACGCTGACGGACAGATGTCTATGGTCATGAGTGAAAAGACTCAGCTTGAGCATCAGATTACAGGACAGATGTCTATACAGGATGTGCTTGAAGAATGGGAAAAGACCAGACATGCGGCTGAAATTGCACTTAAAGAGGCTGAGCAGCAGAAGCTTGAGTCAGCTAAGGCAAGAGCTCTTCAGGAGGCAGGAGACATCATGGAGAGACTAAATGATGTCATTCCAAAGCTTGATGCAGGTGTCACTCCGAAGGAACTTCTTGAGGAGGAGTATTTGAAGGTGCCGGTTGATATTATAGAGCAGAAAGCTGTCGTGAAGGAGCCTGAAGAAGAGCAGAAACCGGATATGCAGGAGCTTTATGCAGAGGAGACTGTGGATGAAGTACAGGAGCCGCAGGAAGCACCGGAAGAGGCTATAGAAGAAGCTATAGAAGAAGTGCAGGAGTCACGGGAAGTACCTGAAGAGGCTGCAGATGAAGCCAGGGAACCGGTTGGAGAGCCGGAGGATATAATTATGGCAGAGGAGTCTGAGAAAGACGAGATACTCATGCAGCCGACTACCATGATGCCTGAAATAACAGATGATATGTTAAATGTCGATGATGATACATCAGATGATGAGACTTCACAGGAGAAAGAAAACGTTTCTGAGAAGAGAGATTTTGATCATGTGACATCATTTATCGAGCAGGAAATAGCCAAGATGACAGCAAAAAATCCGGGACTGGAGAAGAAGCTGGATATGGCTAAGACAAGAAAAATGCCGGATATTTCATTGCCGGAGGATTTAGACAGCGAAGAAGATGACTCGAAATTGAAAGAAACAAAACATATAAAAGAGCTTACAAGCGAACAGAAAGCTATATTTTCATATTTCATACCGGTAAAGGGTATGGAGGATCAGATCTGCAAGGCATATAATGCAGTGCTTGATCATTTCAACAGGAAAGAAAACGCATCCACAGGCAACCTCATTATACAGGGAGAGCAGGGTTGCGGAAAGACAATGCTTGCTACAAGCTTTATAAAGGTATTACAAAAAGATGGTGAACAGCTTACAGGAAAGATGGGCAAGATTGATGCTGCCGCACTCAATAAAAAGGATGTGCAGCAGGTAGTCAGAAAGATAACAGGAGGCTGTCTCATCATAGAAAGAGCCGGTGATATCGACCGCAGCATAGCTGCCCAGCTATCATTTTTGATGGAGCATGATATTACAGGAACACTCTATATACTTGAGGATACATCAAAGGGTATAAAGAAGGCTCTCTCAATGGATGAGGGCTTTGCATCCAAGTTCACGGAAAAGATATCGGTTCCTATTTTTACAAATGATGAACTCGTATTGTTTGCCAAATCGTACTCTGCAGAGCTTGGGTACAAGATAGATGAGATGGCTATTCTGGCATTGCATAACAGAATCAGCAATATTGAGAGGATAGACCAGGCTACCACTCTGACAGAGGTCAAGGATATAATTGACGAGGCCATAGACAGGGAGGCTCACAGCGGACTTAAGAAGGCTATAAGTATTCTGACAGCCAGGCGATATACAGATGATGACCGAATTGTACTCAAAGAGGATCATTTCAGGGAAAAATAAATACTTATGGGGGGTATATATATGTGTAATTTTACAGCAATGGATTGTTACCTGTTTGGTCAGGCAACACACTATGATATCTACAAGAAGATGGGTGCTCACTTAGCTGAGCGTAAAGGAAAAAAAGGAGTGTGCTTTGACGTCTGGGCGCCACATGCGAGGGAAGTATACGTGTTTGGTGAGTTTAACGACTGGAATGAGACCAGTCATGAGATGAAGCGTGTAGAGCCGGAAACCATGGGAGTGTATGAGCTTTTTGTACCGGGAGCGCAAAAGGGTCAGATGTATAAGTTTATTATAGTCACTGAACAGGGTGATAAGCTGTACAAGGCGGATCCATACGCAAACTACGCAGAGCTTCGTCCGGGAACAGCGTCAATCATCACAGATATCGAGCACTTCACATGGACTGACAAAGAGTGGATGGATAAGAGAGCAGCAAAGTCAGATGCTGATGTATATTCTTCACCTATGGCTATATATGAGTGTCATCCGGGCTCATGGATGAGACATCCGGGCAGGGATGATGAGGGCTTTTATACATACAGGGAGCTTGCAAAATCACTCATATCCTATGTGAAAACTATGGGATATACACATATTGAGCTTATGGGTATTTCAGAGTATCCGTTTGATGGCTCATGGGGATATCAGGTGACAGGCTACTATGCACCTACATCGAGGTATGGAGAGCCTGAGGATTTTGCATACTTTGTTGATCAGTGCCATAAAAATAATATCGGAGTAATCCTCGACTGGGTACCTGCACATTTCCCAAAGGATGCGCATGGACTTGCCAATTTCGATGGAACAGCCACATATGAGTATGCAGACCCAAGAAAGGGAGAGCATCCCGACTGGGGCACAAAGATATTTGACTACGGTAAGAATGAAGTAAAGAACTTCCTTATCGGAAGTGCACTTATGTGGATAGAAAATTACCACGTAGACGGACTCCGTGTGGATGCAGTTGCGTCAATGCTTTATCTTGACTATGGAAAGAACGACGGACAGTGGGTGCCAAACAAGTTTGGAGGAAATAAGAACCTCGAGGCAGTAGAGTTTTTCAAGCATATCAATACACTCATACTTGGAAGAAATCACGGAACTGTAATGATAGCCGAAGAGTCTACCGCATGGCCAAAGGTAACAGGCAAGGTAGAGGAAGACGGACTGAACTTCAGCTACAAATGGAACATGGGATGGATGCATGACTTCCTTGATTATATGAAGCTGGATCCATATTTCCGTAAAAATAACCACAACAAGATGACATTTGCGATGAGCTATAATGAGAGTGAGAAATATATTCTGGTACTGTCACATGATGAGGTGGTACATCTGAAGTGTTCTATGCTCAACAAAATGCCGGGCTTAGAAGGGGATAAATTCAAGAACCTCATGGCAGGATATGCATTTATGATGGGACACTGTGGAAAGAAGCTTCTTTTCATGGGACAGGAGTTTGCACAGAAGCAGGAGTGGAGTGAGGAAAGAGAACTCGACTGGTATCTGCTTGAGAATCCGGAGCATAAAAAGATCCAGAACTGGGTAAAGGAGCTGCTTCACCTCTATAGGAGAAACCGCTGTCTGTATGAGCTGGATTCAAGCTGGGAAGGCTTTGAATGGATAAATGCAAACGATGCAGACAGAAGCATCTTCAGCTTTATCAGAAAGAGTAAGGATGGCAAGAATAATATGCTCTTTGTCATCAATTTCACACCGGTAGAGAGACCTGATTACAGAGTCGGAGTGCCAAAGCACAAGACATATCAGCTCGTTTTAGATAGTGAGGATCCTAAGTTTACCGGCAAAACGGTACAAGCGCCTGTAAAGAAGGCTGCAAAGGGCAGAGGCAAGGCAGCAAAACAGTCATATAAGAAGCTGGACTATAAGGCAGTCAAATCAGAGTGTGACGGCAGACCATTTTCATTTGCTTATCCACTTGCGCCTTACGGAGTTGCTGTATTTAAATACTAATATACCGGTAAACAGCAGGGTAAAGGACCGCGCCAATTTAAGGCGCGGTCTTTATTTTTGCGTATTATATGTCGATATAAAATAAAAAGATAACTATTCAGAACCACTGAGAACAAAAAAACTGATGCGTCATGCTTGCATGTAAGCAGCAGATTTTCTTGT
>UMFI01016082.1_pt1 | contig 19372 bp, 17 predicted proteins | sample 1964951 | NCBI WGS metagenome assembly UMFI01 (sample SAMEA4836040, study PRJEB28245) | human gut metagenome | biome: gut microbiome; material: fecal sample | place: Denmark | collected 2008 | reverse complement strand
TAGTGGTTAATTATTATGTCATGTATGAATGGGGAAGAAACTTAAAAAAGACAGCTGTTGGTTTTTGATACCGATAGCTGTCTGATTTTTCAAACCTAGTTTACATAATATATTATTACGTAAACTAAAGTTAAATAAGTGGATTTATTTGAGTTATAATAAAAATAAATACTCAAGATTGCGAAGCAGCAGAGGTATAAATAACAAAGAGATATCGTAAAGATAAATAATGTTTTAGCAATTTTATAAACTTACTTATAAATTCACTACAGATTTTTTGCAAGGAAAAAAATAACAACAATGCAGCAGGAGGAAGTTAAGCGATATGGACAAGAGAGAACTCATAGCACAAAATATTTCACGGTTTTGAATATTCTACGGTAAACGCAGAGATAAAAGGCAAAGTAGAAAGTATTTTAAAGCCGAAGAGCGGAACAATAAAAGCAGATTGCATCAACAAATTGATTTTGGAAGAAAATAGTTATAGGACAAAAATTATTTGTCCAGGGGTAATTTGTCGATTAGAACACGCAGAGTAGTACTGGATAAGCGAGAAAAGTTTAGCGGACAAATACAGATTTAACCGCTAAAGTCTGGATTTTTAACTTTTGATATGTTAAACTACTCTCAAACAGTTACTTTTAGGAGGTTTTTTATGGCAAAACAAATCACTTATCGAGAACAGGAAAAAATTCAAAATACAATAAAACTTCGAGAATTTTTATCGGAACTTCCACCCTACGCAAAGGATTATTTTCGTGCAAAAGAACCGACGACATCTGATAAAACCCGTTTATCTTATGCGTATGATTTACGAGTTTTCTTTCGGTTTCTTCAAGAAAGTAATCCGAACTTAAAAGAAAAACAAATTTCTGAAATTTCACTTTCTGATTTATCGGCACTTCAGCCAGTTGATTTTGAAAAATTTGAAGATTATTTAAAGGTTTATCAGACACCAGATGGACGCACGGAAACAAATTCGCGTGTCGGAATTGCACGAAAGCTCTCCTGCCTGCGTAGTTTTTACGAATATCTCTGTAAACGTCAGCTATTATCTGAGAATCCAGTACGCTTGATTGATATGCCACGTTTAAAGGAAAAAGCCATTATTCAGCTTGATCCTGATGAAATTGCATCATTACTCGATTATATGGAGAATTACGGAAATGGATTAACAGGTGTACAACTTTATCACTATAATAAGCAAAAGTATCGTGATATTGCAATTGTTACCCTGCTGCTCGGTACAGGCATCCGTGTTTCCGAGTGCGTTGGACTCAATATTTCTGATGTAGACTTTAAAAACAATGGAATTCGCGTGTTAAGAAAAGGCGGAAATGAAATGGTTGTCTATTTCGGACTTGAAGTGGAAGCTGCGTTAAAAGACTACCTGGAACTTTCCAGAAACAAGATAACACCACTTTCAGGTCATGAAAATGCCCTGTTTTTATCCGGTCAGAGAAAGAGAATCAGCGTCGATGCGATTGAAAAAATGGTCAAAAAGTACTCTTCTGCTATTTCGGTAAAAACAATCACTCCGCATAAATTAAGAAGCACCTATGGAACTGCGTTATACCGCGAAACAGGCGATATTTACCTGGTGGCGGATGTATTAGGTCACTCAGATGTAAATACTACTAAAAAGCATTATGCGCGCTTGAGCGATGACAGGCGTCGTGCTGCTTCAAAAGCGGTTATCTTACGAGAAAAACCAGATTCACACAATTCTTAAAAAGAAAAGAAAGGCGGAAATATCCATATATCGAACATAAGTTCAAACAGACATTTTTGCCTTTCTTTTTTATTTTTCAATAGCAAAATAACACGAGAGAATGTCAAAGAATGTTTCAGCAATATTACTTACCCAAGCGCTACATCCAGAATCATCATGACACTAAAACCAACAGCAAAAAACAAAGTACCGATATTAGAGTGTTTTCCCTCTGACATTTCTGGAATCAACTCTTCTACTACAACATAAAGCATGGCACCTGCTGCAAAACTTAAAAGATAAGGAAGTGCCGGAACAATTTGATTTGCCATTAAAATCGTAAAAACTGCTCCGATTGGTTCAACAATTCCGGAAAGTACACCACCGACAAATGCTTTTAATCTTTTCATGCCCTCTGCACGAAGCGGCAAAGAAATAATTGCACCTTCTGGAAAATTTTGAATTGCAATTCCAAGAGACAATGCCATTGCTCCGGCAACTGTAATTTCAGAATGCCCCAACAGATATCCAGCGTAAACCACGCCAACGGCCATTCCCTCTGGAATATTATGGAGAGTAACTGCAAGAATCATCATGGTTGTTTTTTGCAGACGGCTTGCAGGACCTTCTGCTGTTTCACTGTTTTGATGCAGATGCGGAATAATATGATCTAACAATAATAGGAATAACGTGCCTATCCAAAAGCCAATAGCAGCAGGTAAAAAAGCCCATCTCCCCATTGAATCAGACTGTTCAATAGCAGGAATTAACAAACTCCAGATAGAAGCAGCCACCATTACTCCTGCTGCAAATCCAGTTAAAGCACGCTGAACCTGTTCTTTTAAAGTTTTCTTCATAAAAAAGACACAGGCTGCGCCTAAAGAAGTTCCCAAAAAAGGAATCAAGATTCCATAAAACACGTGTTCGTTCATAATGAAAAATCCTCTTTTCTTTTTATAGATTATAATATGTGGTTAGTCTTAACTAACTACATATTATAACGGACTTCTTTTAATTTGTCTACTATCCTGTTGGAATAGACAGTTATTTTTCCTTATGTTATAATTCAGAGTAGTAAGATTATTGTTATATCTAACTTAAAGACGATACGAAAGGATTTTTTTATGCCTGGTTTTATCTTACATTTAACTGCAACTCAAATACTGTTAAAAAGACTTCCACATCATCCTGATTTTCCATACGAAATTTCTTCGGTAAATGATTTTCTGATCGGAAATCTTCTTCCAGATACAACAAAACAAAAAGATGCCTCTCACTTCCGTAACCCAGCTTATTATGAAAAAATGATGGTATTTCCGGATTTAACACGTTTTCTGCAAAAATATAGTTCTCTGCTTGCAAATCCCAGTGTGCTTGGATATTATTTTCATCTTTATATTGACCGGAAGTTTTTCAAGGATTTCATTCCTCAGGTCGTAGAATTTTATGACAAAAATGGACAGATTACAGATATTCGAGATGAGGTTGCGACAGTTTATATTCAAAAATCGCAAACTTCTATCCCATTTTCCAAGTATCTCACTGAAGAATACTATTACGGAGATTATACAAGGATGAATACTTATCTGGTCAATCAATATAAAATTCCACTTGATTTAAATCCAGAAGTTGTAAATCCAGGAATTTCAGAAATTTGCTATAAAAATGTGCAGGAGGTTCTCTTACAACTTCATGGCTTTCTAGCTGTTTCACCGGAAGCTGTAAGAGAACTTAAGGTATTTCCACTTGAAAAACTGCTTTTGGCTTTGGAAGAGTATGTTGAAGAGTTTTTATCTGTTCCAAATAAATATTTGTGATTAGATGAAATACGTTCGTCTGTATCTTCCATCCCTAGCAAACCATCCGGCAACAGGTTATGAAGTGTTTTTTCTCCATTAATAACTGCTGTCGGAAAATTCTCTGCAATACGAGCAATTCCAAAGTCTGCTGCTTTTGCATAATAGGTTTTATTGCAGCAGGAATTACGGTTATTTATCAGATTGAAAGTATTCCAAAAGGGTTTACAGGTCTGATTCAATGCAGTGTATTGTATCTTGATTATTTTGGGATTTATATATTTATATTTTGAACGGATGGATTTCTTATTCTTAGATATTCCTGTTTACAATTATTTTTGTAACAATATGGTTGTTTATTTATATTCCAATTAAAATAAAAGTTGATAAACTCAATAAAATTCTTAATCAATAAATAATAGTTTCCATAATAATATATTATGTAACCTAAAAAGCAAAAGCTGTAGAAGATGTAAAACCATTTCATGCTCATGAACAGGAAGAGGAAGAAAATAAGAAAAAATAAATAGATAGAAAGTCAAAAAAGAACCTCCTTATTCAAGGAGGTTCTTTTTGCTTCTTATTAATTATTATTCGTTTTTAATTTGCGTCGGTGGACAAAGGGATACACAATAAAACAACCAAATATGGACTGCCAACCTACTGAAAAAACCGCCCTAGTGAGACACAGGGCGGTTTTTTCATAGGCAGAGGAAGGAGGTATCCCTACAAGCGGGGCTTGACTGTAAGAGGTCAGGCCCTTTTTTCATGCCATCAAACAAATAAGAAGGAGGAACTGCGAATGGCCGATGAAAAAGCAAAAATCGTAACTGACGCAACAGGGCCGGGCTTGTGAAAATAGCTTCTGTGACCTTAGTAATATTTTATTTTATCTGCATACTCGATGACAACATTGATAGATTGAAAGAATGGCGGTAAAATAAATGCGGATAAAATTCGAGACTCCATAATAGATACATATTTCTCTGCTATACTTGAAAAATTGGAGGTGGAACAATGCAGAAGATTTTAATTGTTGAAGATGATATTGACATTCAGGATATATTAAAAAACCATCTGATTTATGCGGGATATGAAGTCGTTGTTGCTTCTGACGGCGTGGCGGGGATTGCAATGTTTGATGATACCATCGACCTTGTGCTGTTAGACATCATGCTCCCTAAAATCGACGGCTATGGTGTATGTGAGGTCATTCGTAAGCGGTCACAAGTCCCTATTATTATGCTTACTGCGCTTTCGGATGAAGAAAACCAGTTGCGGGGTTTTGAACAGCAGATTGACGATTACATTCCAAAACCCTTTTCGCCTAAAATCCTGCTGTGCAAGATTGCGGCTATTCTTCGCCGTAGAACGGCGGAAAATCAAAATCAATCCCTGCTTACTTATAAAGAGTTGAGCATGGATATTGACGGATTTCATGTATATCAAAACGGAAACGAGGTCGTTTTGACCAGCAAAGAGTTTGCGCTTCTTAGGCTTATGCTTGAAAATCAAGGAAAGGTCTTTACCCGACAAATGCTGCTTGACCGATTGTGGGCGGACGATTTGGAGGTCGAGGATCGGATCGTTGACAGTCATATAAAGAACATTCGCAAAAAGTTAAATGCTGACTATATAAAAACAATCAGAGGGGTGGGATACAGAATTGACCAAGCACATTAAACAACGGTTATCCGTCAAGATTTTTATAATTACATTTCTTCTACTGGGTGCAGCTTGTAGCGGAACATATCTCTTCATCTCAAAGCTGTTACCTACGACATATTCCAATTTGATAAATGCGGCTACGGAGAAAGCCGCTATGCACCTTGTTGAACAAATGACATCCTTTGACAATATATCTGATTGCGAAAATGATATATCTAATTTTTCAAAGGAAACAAATGCCGCTTTTTGGATTGAGGATAGTAACGGCCGTATGATATATCCAGACGAGGCATCAATGGAGACTTCTACCACTTCGGCGGATTACACAGTTACATTCGATGAAGATGAATCGTTCATAGATATGCAACCGTCTGGGGCAACTACGACAAATTTTTACCCCTTCACGCTGAAAAACGGTACTGCTTATACATTGGCAGTTCAAACGGATTTGTTTGTTGTACAGCAGGCAACAAAGGTATTGCTGTCTATACTTCCGTATGTCATCCTAATGGTCTTTCTGCTTTCTCTCCTTTGTGCAGGGCTCTATACACGGTACATCACTCGACCTATTGTGCGACTGAGCAAGATTTCAAAGCAAATGGCGGAACTGGATTTTTCCGGTCAATGTAGTACAGGACGAGAAGATGAATTAGGTTGCTTAGCGCAAAATCTAAATTCATTATCTGCTTCGCTATCCACTGCATTGAACGACCTTCAAACTGCCAACCAACAGCTCAAAACAGATATTGAAAAGGAACAGGAGTTAGAAAGACAGCGGGTAGACTTTTTCTCGGCAGCATCCCATGAACTGAAAACACCACTAACCATTTTGAAAGGACATTTGGCGGGGATGCTGAACGGAGTCAGCGGCTACGAAAATCACATAGAGTACATGGAGCGTTCGCTTACCGTTGTTGATAGGATGGAGAAGTTGGTAAAAGAACTGCTATATGTTTCCAAAGCGGAGGGAACTCAAAAAACTGAATATAAAACCGTTGATTTTGCGGAAATACTTCGGGTACAGGTTGCCGCAGTAGCAGATTTATTGGAAGAAAAGAAACAGCACCTTGAAGCAAATATTCCTCCCCGCCTTTATTGTGAAGTGGAACAAGCACAGATGGAACGGGCAATTCAAAATATATTGGTAAATGCAATTCGCTATTCTCCAAGTGGTGAATTGATTCGTATATCTTTGTCCGAAACACATGGCACGATTCGTGGTGAAATTGAAAACACAGGTGTCCGTGTGCCTGACGATGCTATTCCACATTTGTTTGAAGCCTTCTATCGGGCAGATACATCTCGTAATCGCAATACAGGCGGAACCGGATTAGGGCTTTATATTGTTCGCAAAGTTATGGAAATGCACCGAGCAAAGTACGGCATTTCAAATACAAACAATGGTGTACTGTTTTGGTTTGAATTGCCTTGCAGGCAACCGATAGACAACTCCATCTAAAATCCATAATCCATGCAAACTATATCCAAGTTGCTTTGTTATATTATAGCTGTCCTCAAGAGGGCAGCTATAATATAACAAAGCGAGGTCTTATCTATGAAGAACAAAAAAATTTTGGCAATAGGCTTGTGCGGAGCAATCTGTTTAAGCATTGCAGGGGTTACTTATGCAAGCGCATCGGCTTCGGACACACCAAAGGTTTCAACATCTGAAACGAGAAACACATCCGGCGCAGATATTCTCTATCAGGATACAGACGGTGGACAAATCAGCGTTGACGGTAAAAATTGGGTTGCCGAGGCAGATTATGAGAAGAACAATGCGGCACCGGATGTGCAGTGGTGGACAGCCGATGAATACGAGGCGTGGATGAACGAACAGAAAAAAGAGATGGAATCTTTGATTGGAACCGGAGACGGTTGGTATGACGGACAAGGCATATTCCATGAATTTATGCAGGAAAGCGTAGATGCTATGATGGACAGCTATAAAGAAACTCTGGAAAATATCAAAAAGGGAGTATTGTATTCCAAAGACAACGGTGACGGCGATACCTACTCCATGATTCCACCTACTGAAGATGTAGTTTCCTCTTATAGTGTTGATGTAACAAAAGATAACGGAAAAACAGTACACATTGGGGATTACTCCACAGCTGAGGAATTAGACAAGGCCATTTCTGACGCAGTTAAAAATGGTCAACTCACACAAGAAGAAGCAGACTCCGTTCAGAAATAATAACTAAGCCATTCTGCCGGACGACGGCAAAAGAAAAAAGCCGTCGTACAGCAGACACATTTCCATGCACCCATGAAGCGACGGCTCAATTTTCAGAGCCGCCGTTTCTTTGCGTTTACACAAACCAATGACGACTTGCGGGGACATGGCGGCCCATAGGAGGGTATCGCCGTGTCCTTTTTGCTTTTTCGCAACGCCCATGAACTTCACTAGCTAAAAAAAGCGTAGCACCCCCCTCCGGGATATTCTAACCACGAAGGTACAATATATCAGTACTATTCTGACAATATAACACGGTTAGTGAGAGGATGAACCTTCCTCACACAACTGAATAGCGGGTAACTCGGAGTGCTTGGCAGGGAACCAAGCAACAGGTACGCCAAGACTTTTCCATAAGGAAAACGAGCGACAACTACTCATGCCGCAGGTGGGGACGAGCCATCTCCACGGCCACGATCTGCAACGGGCCACAAGGAATAAGTTGGCAACTTATTCGCTCCGATTTGCCGCACAATCCAGCGGGGACGCTGACGGAAAAACAGTTGTCTTATGACAGGCCAAACATATAGCGTCAGCGCCCCCAGCCTTATATGAAAGAAGGTCTTGACCATGAATGAGGAATGGAGCAACGACGCTTGCCGTGGCTATGTTATCAAAGCCATGGAAAACTGTGGGTTCCATATAAATAAAGGACATTCATCAGGTGCTCGTTGAGCTTTATGAAGTCTTTGACTTCTGCGCTGTTGAGGAGGCGGCGCACTACTACGAAAATTGGCAATATTAACCTCGGACCAAGTTGGCCCGAGGCGTGGAGAAGAACGAAAGGACAGCACTCGGCAAAGAGTGCTGTCCTTTCGTTCTTCTCCACCGAGACAATGCGGGAAATGCTGGCAGTCAACCAACTACGCAAAGGAGGCTTCATAAGCCGCTCCATTTTGGACTTTGCGAATATGATGGAACTGTTTCAGGAATACGATGTAGAGTTTGTTTCTTCCACAGAAAAGTTTGACACCTCGACCCCCATGGGCCGGGCCATGCTGAATATCTGTATCGTATTCGCCCAGCTTGAACGGGAGACAATTCAGAAGCGTGTCACAGACACTTATTACTCCCGGTGCCTGAAAGGCTTTCACATGAGCGGTCAAGCTCCCTATGGCTTCGACTTGGAGCCAACGGTGGTTGAAAATATCCGCACAAAGATGATGGTAGCCGACCCCATAGCCGCAAGCCATGTACGCCTGATGTTTGAAATGTACGCCGAGCCCGAGACTTCCTTCGGAGATATATAAATGTCAATATTAAAATGTACAAAAGTTCCAAAATAATAATGTACAAATTTCCTAGTTTTCTGTTTTTATATGATCCTTCAATCGATAAGATCTTCCAGATATTGTAATGACATGTGCATGATGCAAAACTCTGTCTAAAATAGCGTTTGCTACAACCGCATCATAAAATACGGAATCCCAATCACTAAAGTTTATATTTGTTGTCAAAATGGTACTTTTCTTTTCATACCTCATATCAATCAACTGGAAAAACAGATTAGAATCTTCTTTGTCAATGGGAAGATAACCTAATTCATCAATAATAAGGAGTCTGTATTTACTGAAATGCTTTAATCTATCATTCAGACGATTTTCGGATTTCGCTTTTTTCAGTTGTTGCAATAAATCATTACATTTTATAAAATAAGTGCTGATTCGTTTTTTAGCTGCTGTAATCCCGATAGATGTAGCTAAATGGGTTTTCCCAACTCCACTTGGACCAAGAAATACAAGATTTTCATTTTCTTCTAAAAAACGTAGCGTGTTATATTCGGATATTTCCTGTTGATGAATACCAGGTTGGAAAGAAAAATCAAAATCTTTTAACTCTTTATGATGAGGAAATGCACCAGCTTTTATCATGGAACGTGCTGCATTTTCTGCCTTGTAATCTGCCTCATAGTTTGTCAGTTTTAATAATCCTTCTGAAAAAGAAAGATTGTTTGTGGCTACAAAATCCGCAACTTCGTTCAGATGCAACTGCATTTGTATTAATTTTAATGTCTCAAGATTTTGGCATAATTGTTGATAAGTACTATTCATAACGGTATACTTCTCCTATTGCTGATAAATTTTCTTTTGCCCGGTCTTCAATTTCTTCTTTTTTGAAGACACCAGCTTGTTGTGCAATCGCTACATAATGTTTTTCGTGATAATTCAATTTTCTGGAACTTAGACTGTGCAAAGTTACAAGTGTTGTGTTATGATAAATATGGATATAGTTATCATATACCTGTAATTTCATCTCTTTCCCAATGTATTCTGGTGGTACAGAATACTGTGAAGATTGATAGGTTATCATACTGGATGGATTTACAATGGAACGGTGTGTGACAATCCGATAATGCTTTCTTATTTCTTCTGTGGGAAGAGGATTTAAGAAAGCTTTTTCTTTTTCAAAGTAAAGCAACGGAATTCTCCCTGTTCCTTGATTTACCTGGTTATTGATCCGATTATTCATCCGTTCTACAAGTTCACATAATTCTGTATAGTTAAGTCTGCCATTATATGCACGGATTTCATCTAATATCTTCATAGGCGCTTCTACCTTTGCTTTTGTCTGTGGTCGACCAGCCATACAAGGTTTTGTTTCAAATCCGTAATCATTTGCAAACTGTTCAAAACGAGGATTTACTTTACCTCCATAAGCCTCTTTCCTTGGCTGAGCCATAACTGTTTTCATGTTATCTGTAATCATTTCCTGAGAACACCACCGAATGTTTCGAATGCATCGTTTAAAAGCGAGAAAAGAACTTCCTGCGTTTTACTTAGAGATAAACGATAGACACGGAACCGTGAATAAGAAAGCAATAGAACGAGAACATTGATGGTTATAGTTTCCCCCGATTTCAACAGGAATGGAATGTTTTCTTTCCAGTCAAGTTGTGCCTGTTTTCCAGCTTGTGTTTCAAAACGAATTACTGGTTTTTTTGCATTAGAAGGACGTTTCTTTTTAAAATAGGATGCAAACTCTTCATGAGAATTAATATAGTGGCAAAAGTTCGAATATTTGCAATTCGTTAGTTCATGATTATCAATCAGATATTGCCATAGTATCCTTTTGTAGTAAAAGACCTGTGAGTGTGGTTCTGAAAGTAATTCTTTTATTACATCATAATATTTGTCCAGACGGGAGCTTTTTTTCCTTTTTCCTGTCTTACGAAAACCGTTTATGTATTTGTCAACTGTCCTTCTATCAACACCCAGTTCCCTTGCGATTTGGCTTTTATTGATGTTTATAGAAGAGTTTTCTTCGAATGGTTTCAATTTGTATAAATCCTCCACTGATTTAATTTTTAAATCTAAAATAAGCTTACTTTTTATGATCATACTGTTTCCCTCCACGGTAACAGTATATCAGTTGTACATTTTTATTTTGGATTTTTTATACATTTTTATTGTACCATTTATAGAGATATTACCCGGTATTTTGAGGAACGGGATATCAAAGTATATGGGAAGTCATTGACCCGTTCCTACTTATCCCAGCTTTTACGCAACCCCGTCTATGCACAGGCTGACTTGGAAAAGTACGAGTTTTTCAAAAGTCAGGGTACGGTGGTAGTCAATGACGCCGCCGACTTCGCCGGGACAAATGGCTGTTATCTCTATCAAGGCCGGGATGTGAAGGAGGACAAGGACAAGAGCCTGAAAGACCAGATCCTTGTGATTGCACCCCATGAAGGTTTTGTATCTGCTGATGTTTGGCTGAGGTGCCGCAAGAAGTTGATGACAAACACCACCTTCCAGAATGGCCGCAAGGCCCGTAATACTTGGCTGGCCGGGAAAATCAAGTGCGGGAAATGCGGGTACGCACTCAAAACGACCCACAATCCCTCTGGCTATGAATACCTCCGTTGTTCCAATGTTCCAAGCGGGCCGACCACAAGGGCTGTCCGGGGTGCGGTACTCTCCGCAAGACGGAGTTTGAGCAGTTCATTTTTACCGCTATGGGAGAAAAGTTCCGGGAGTTCAAGCTACTGCGGGGCGGCGAGGAAAAGGCAAACCCGAAGATTACCGCCTATCAGGTGGAGCTTGCACAAGTAGAGGCCGAGATTGAAAAACCGCTTGATACGCTGACCGGGGCCTACGCCACCTTGCTGGCCTACGCCAACAAGAAAATCGAGGATTTGGACAACCGCCGCAAAACGCTGTCCAAGGCGATAGCCGACTTGTCCGTTGAAACGCTATCCTCCCAACAGATTAAATTGCTGTCCGGGTATCTGGACGATTGGGAGAATATCAGCTTTGAGGACAAACGAAAAGCCGCTGACGGCCTGATCTCTTCAATCAGCGCAACCAGCGACTATGTAAAGATAGAGTGGAAAATCTGACGCTCTTTCCACTCTATCAAACCACTTGTTTCTTTATACCGCTTGTAGCCCCTTGTACACCGTTGCTTACAATGTTTGTTTATCACAATTCATTTAATTAACGAAAACTCTTTAACCAGTTTACTAAAGAATCATGCCAGATATTCTCAGCTACAGTTCTCTTCATATCTTCTGTAACAGGACCATTGTTTGCCATTTTTTCAAGAATCGCCGTCTGTAACTCTTCTACTGTCATTTCTTCTGGTGTTTTATTTGCAATTACAGCCATACTATCAACAGCTTCTGCCTGTTCCACTTTCGTTTCAGATTCGGAAGTATCTGAATTTTCTAAAGTCAATGAGGCAGCAGGAATTGATTCTTCTACAGATTCTTTTACATCTTCTGTTTCGGAAGCTTTTTCAGCTATATCTGTAACATGGTCAACTGATTTCTCAATTACCTCTGTTTCCTTATTTACTTCTTCTATTACAACTTCTTTCTCTGTTTCCTGTTTGCTTTCTTTTTTAGCTTCTTTAGGTAGTTCTACTTCCAGAAGTTCTTTAGCCATATCTGTCGGAATCCAGATTTCTCCTCCATTTGCAGGAACTGTAACATGGATTTGTCCATTTTCAACAGAAACTTTCTTACCGCTTAATGCGCCAATATACTGAACTGTATTTCCGGCAGAAAGAGTCATCTGTGCATCATTGTCATCATTATTCACGGTTACAATTACTTTTGTACCATCTAATTCTCTTGCAAAAGCAAATTGGCGGTTTGTCAACTGTAGTTCTGCATATCCACCATAACTTAATGCAGGAGTCTGCTGTCTTACTTTTCCAAGTGCGGTAATTAAGGCAGTGCAAGGATTTTCTTTGACTGCGTTTTTATAGTCTTCTAACTTTAACGCCGGACGCAGGCTGTCATCTGAGAATTTTTCTTTCTTTCCTTCTATAGCAAATTCAGAGCCGTAGTAGATGCTCGGTATACCTGGTAATGTATAAAGAAGAATATGCACCGGTGCCATATGTGCCTTATTAGAAAGCTTGGTATAAATACGTTCTACATCATGATTATCTACAAAATTATATAAATCAAGTTTTCCCATATTCAGCAGGTATTTTACGGTATGCGCAATTTCAAAATAATTATGGTCGTTATGTCCACTGTAAAGTGCCTTATGCAGTGCATAGTTTGTAACACTGTGCAGAGTATCCCCATTTACCCATCGACTGTAATCTCCATGAATGACTTCACCCATAAGCCAGAAGTCTTCTTTCACTTCTTCTGCGGTACGGCGCAGAGCGTGCATGAAATCAAAATCAAGCACATCTGCTGCATCCAGACGGATTCCATCCACATCAAATTCAGATACCCAGAATCGAATGACATCGCAGATATAATTCTGAACTTCCGGATTTCGCTGATTTAATTTTACAAGCAGATTGTAACCGCCCCAGTTTTCATAAGAAAATCCATCATTGTATTCATTGTTTCCACCAAAATTCACATTGCAATACCAATTTAAGTATCTGGAATGTTCTCGATTCTGCTGAATATCTTTAAACGCAAAAAAATCACGTCCTGTATGATTAAAGACACCATCAAAAATAACTTTTATTTGATTTTCATGGCATACTTCTACAAAATCTTTTAAATCTTCATTGGTTCCAAGACGAGAATCCAGTTTTTTATAGTCCGTTGTTTCATATCCATGTCCAACACTTTCAAACAACGGACCAATATATAATGCAGTACATCCTATTTCTTTTATATGGGAAATCCAGGGAATTAAAGTGTTCAGACGGGAAACAGGAGTTCCATAATCATTTTCTTTTGGAGCACCCGTTAATCCCAATGGATAAATGTGATAAAAAATTGCCTCGTTATACCAGCTCATAGTACACACCTCTGTCTTTTTATTTGTTGGAGTAAAAAGTTTTACTCCTTAACATCTTTGTATATAATAACAGATTTTTCACTTGTTTTCCAGATTATTTTCTATCATTTCGCCATAAATTTATATTGTTGTCTTTTCTGGAGTGTGGTAAAATAATTTTCGTTTACAAAAGAATAAAAACATAAAACTATTTTTTGAATCAAAGGGGGATTCTGATTATTATGGAAAGGGATATGACAAAAGGCAGTCCTTTGCTCGTTATTTTGAAATTTACACTTCCGCTGATTATCGGAAATATTTTTCAACAGCTTTATAATATGGCAGATACAATTATCGTTGGGCGTTACGTCGGAGCCAATGCACTTGCAGCGGTAGGTTCAACCGGAACAATTATGTTCTTGATTGTCGGACTTGCACAGGGAATTACTGCTGGTTTTACTGTTTTGACTTCCCAACGTTTTGGTGCGAAGGATACGAATGGCGTAAAGCGAAGTGTCGCAAATGGAATTTTACTTTCACTTATCAGTACATTTTTATTGACAACTTTCAGCGTATTGTCGATGCACTGGATTTTAACAAAAATGAATACTCCAGCAAATATTTTTCAGGATGCTTATACGTATATCATGATTATCAGTGGTGGACTGATTACTACGATTTTTTATAACCTGCTCTCCTCTTATCTGCGTGCGGTAGGAAACAGTCAGATTCCATTAGTATTTCTGGTTTTTTCTGCTGTTTTAAATGTAATTTTAGACTTGATTTTGATTATTAAATTTAGAATGGGAGTTGCTGGTGCTGGTTACGCTACGATTCTTTCTCAGGGAATTTCGGCTGTTTTGTGTTTTCTTTATATTTACCGTTATATGCCGGATTTAACTCCACAAAAGGAGCACTGGAAGTTTCATTTGGCGGATACCCGCCATCAGTTATCTGTTGGGATTCCGATGGCACTTCAATTTGCGATTACCGCATCTGGTACAATGATTATGCAGTCTGCGATTAACCTTTTTGGTTCCGATGCCGTTGCTTCTTTTACGGCAGCAGGAAAACTGCAGAGTCTGGTTACACAAGGGATGATGGCAATGGGACAGACTATGGCAGCTTATAGTGGTCAGAACTTTGGAAAGGGTGATATTTTACGAATTAAAAAAGGAGTAAAATCTGCCCTTCTTGCTTCAACGGTTTATTCCATCGTCGCTGCCATTTTGATTTGTTCTCTTTTAAAACCTTGCCTGGGACTTTTCTTTACCGGAGATGTCGATATTACAGCAATGTTGCCTTGGGCAAAAACTTATGCTTATATGTGCGCCATTTTCTATATCCCGTTAAGCACAATCTTTATTTTCAGAAATACCATGCAAGGCTGTGGCTACGGTTTCTTGCCTATGATAGGAGGCGTTTCAGAACTGCTGGCACGTCTGCTGGTTGCAATGATTGCAATGTCTGTGGCAAGTTATCCGCTTTCCTGCTTCTGTGACCCTGCTGCATGGGTAACTGCGGCGGTCTTTACCGGAGTTTCTTATCTGTTTGTCATGAAAGATATCGATAAAAAATACCGACAGGCATCGTAAACTAACAAAAAACAAAACAGGAACTGGAACAGCTATATTAAAAGATTGAAAGAGCTAATTTCATATAGAATCATATAAATAAAAAGACTTGTTGTCAGAGCATTTTATGGCAGCAGGTCTTTTGGTTTTATGCTATAATAAGTAAAAAATGAAAAAGAAAGAGAGTGATTTTTATGTCTTACATAACAGACAGCTACGCATTAAGCGGTGAAACCTTAGTAAAACAATTTAAGAAACGAAACATGGAAGCGTTTTATTGCGCAACCAAAGAGGAAGCCAAAGAAAAAATCCTTTCCATGATTCCAAATGGTTCTTCTGTCACCTGGGGTGGTACAGAATCTATGGAAGAAGCCGGTGTATGTGAAGCCATCCGTCAGGGAGATTATGAATTTATTGACCGAAAAAAAGCCAAAACACCAGAAGAATCCCGTGCACTGTATGGTCAGATAGTCTGTGCGGATTATTTTTTAACCAGTTCCAACGCTTTTACAAAAGATGGAATTTTAGTCAATATTGATGGTGCGAGCAACCGTGTTGCCTGCATTGCGCATGGACCGGCACACGTTATTTTCTTAATCAGCATGGACAAATTATGTGCAAATGTTGATGAGGCGATTGAGCGTATTCACACACATGCCTGTCCTCCAAATGCACTTCGTGTAAAAGCAAATACCCCTTGTTCTAAGACCGGTGTCTGTGCAGACTGTTTAAGTCCGGACTGTATCTGCTGTCAAACTTTAATTACAAGATTTTCTCGTGTACCGGATCGTATTAAAGTAGTACTTTGTGGAGAAAAACTTGGTTTTTAAATTTTTTAACCGAGGCAAGCAGAAAAGCGGATTATGAATATCCATTTAGTTTAAAAAGACCTTCTACTACACTTTTTAGATAATAGGAGGTCTTTTTTGTATCATTATATTTAATCAATTATTTAATAAAATCCGCATCCGCTCTTTCCATGTTCTTTTACATAGTAAAGTGCTTTGTCTGCATCTTTGAAAATGCTTTCTCCTGGATTTTCTCTGTCGGAAAATGCAACTCCAACGCTTAATGAAATTTCCGGAAGGTTTTCTTCGACTTTTGCAAGTTCTTTGTTAATACTTGTAATTTTGTCTTCAACTGTATATTGTAAATTACTGGTTACATCAACCATTACAACTGCAAATTCATCTCCGCCGATTCGACAGACATAGTCGATGCTTCGGAATGCATCTTTTAAAAGTCTTGATACTTTCTTCAAAATTTCATCTCCAACAGCATGTCCATAAGTATCATTTACGGATTTGAAAATATCCACATCTACTAAAATCAAAGCAAATGGAACTTCTCCCTTTTCATAAATAGCTAATACTTTTTCATAAGAACCGCGATTTAGAAGTTCAGTTAAAGTATCGTGTTCTGCTTGATGACGGGTAATTTTCTGTGTTTCTTGATTTTCAGCATAGACTCTATTATAATTTTCTGCAAGACTTTGAAGTTCTTCTGCTCCAATAGTAGGAAAAATTTCTCCTTTTTGTATGCTTCTATTATAGCTGATTAATGGTCTTACAACCAAACGTCTTACTATAAAGCAGATAAATAACATTAAGACTACCAAAATAACAATGCCAACTTCTAATTTTAGATACATATCTGAAAAAATGGTGGTTGCTCTGCCCTGTTTATTTCTGGTCTGTTGAATCAGACTGTTCATACATTCTGTGACGTCATTGCTGATTTCTGTTCGTGCTTCCTGATAGGAATTATCACATACCATTTTTTGAGCTTTTTTTATTTTTTCTTCGTTTGATAACTGCTTATCTTCTTGGGTTAATTCGATTATTTTTAACTTCTCTGGTATTTCCTGTTCTTCGGTTGCCTCTAAAACCAGACGCATGGAATAGTATTCTGTATTCATCAATTCCTGTGAGCATTGAAGCGCTGATTCAAGAGAATCAAAAGTTTCTGTATCAGAAAAATACTGTTTTAAATCGGTTAACGCTTTCTCTCGTCTCTGTGTTTCATCCGCTTCTTCAAAATAAAGATCCAGATACTCTCTTTCTGTAGTCATTACATACAGCCGAACCTGTTCTGTCAGATAATCAGAACCATCCTGCAATTGTTTTGCTGCCTTTTCACAAAGAATATACTGTTCTGTAGTTGTCTGAAGAACATGAAATTCCCTTTCGCTTTGAAAAGAAATAAATCCAAATAAAACTGCAACAATAATCGTGGTTACAATACTCCAGGTACTTACTCTTTCGATTTTTATTTTCCGTTTCATTTTCGCTAGGAATCTCCATATTTATTTTCTATGTAAGTATACTCTTTTTAAGCTGTTTTTGTCAATTATTCTTAAGGAAACGATAAAAGCAAAAATAGACACTCCAAATAAAGAATGTCTATTTTGGATATTTTTATTTAAAGCACACCTTTTGCTTCTCTTTCTGTTAACTCTTTCATAATCATTGGATACATTTTGTCCAATTTGTATAAGCTTAATGTGATGATGACAGAAACCCATACAACCAGTGGAGCAAAGCGATATACATTAATAATCATACGAATCGCACTGTCAGGCTGTTCTATTGCTCCAGAGGTAGAGCTGATATATCCGGAAATAGATAATAATCCCGTGATGATGGCAGAGGTTAATCCTGCTCCGACTTTCATTCCAACGGAACTTCCTGCAAAAATCAAACTTTCCTGACGAATGTGATTTTTCCACTGACCAAATTCTACTACGTCTCCTAAAAATCCAAATACAATGGAATTTAATGGTGCAAGTCCAAGTCCTCGGATGACACAGCTAAACACCATAAATCCAAAGTTTGTAGGATTCAAACAGAAAATTAATTGACCGACGAGTGCAAGACAGGCTCCTGCAAGGGACATATTTCTTTTTCCATATTTTTTTAACAGCATTGGACTTAAGAAAGTAGCCACAACGATAATTAATGTTTCTGTAAGGTAGAGTGTACTGTACATCCAGGTATCATTATGGAAGATGTATTTACAATAATAAGGCAGAATGGTTCCTGTTACACAGTAAATACCATTTTGCATGGTCCACAAAATTACAACTGCCCAGAAATACTGATTTGTAACAAGGGCTTTTAAAGACTGTTTTAGAGGAATTTTTTCTTGTTTCGCTTGTGCTTCGATTACAACCTTTTCTTCGCATTTAAAAAAGCAAATCAGCAGCAGGATAAATGCAATAGAAGCCCAGATTGTCATTGTTTTTATCCATGCAGATTGGTTATTTCCAAACAATTTTACAACCGGCATAGTACAAGTTACTGCTAAAATTCTTCCAAATGGAGATAATCCCATACGAACAACACTAAGCATATCTCTTTCGGATGAAATTCTTGTCATCATTGCTGAGAGACTACTGTATGGCAAATTAATTGCAGTGTAGCAGACGGTATTAATTAAATTATAAGTTACGAAAATGTAAACTGCCTGAACCATAGCTGTACTATGTGGAACTGCAAATAGGAGGACAGCCGCTACTGCAAAAGGAAGGCTCATCCATAAAATCCACGGTCTTGATTTTCCCCATTTTGATTTTGTACGTTCTACGAGCAGCCCCATAATCGCATCAGAAACTCCATCAAACATTCGTGAAATTAACATAATTAATCCAATTGTTGCCGGGTTGATTCCAACATAATCTGTATAAAATAATGTCAGAAGGGTACTAATCATTCCAAAGACAACGTTACATGCCGTGTCACCGCATCCATAAGCAAATCTGGTGCTCCATTTTATCTTTCCATCTTCTTTCATATAGCTATTCTCTCCTTTTTTTACAGGAGTTCTCTTTCAATTCTCTCCCGTGCTTCTGGTGCCTGTTTTGCCATCTTTTCTGGGAATCCAAACATAGATACACAGGCAATATTATCACCGCCAACTTTTGGGGCATCTGCTTTTAACTGCTTATTGGCAAAATCCATATCTCTTAAAGTTTCAAAGATTCCATCGAAGTCAACATCCCCTTCTCCCATTGCAAGGTGCTGATGAATGGTTACATCGGATTTTCCTCTTGCATTTAACCACGGTGGATTTGCAATATAACGGCAGTCTAAGGTTTGATTGAAAGTATCGGCAAATAATACATGGGTCAGTTCGTCTCCTGCATAACGAAGCATGGAACGTACCTCTCCTTTTCCTTCATCATAGAA
>UMFI01017719.1_pt1 | contig 19514 bp, 8 predicted proteins | sample 1964951 | NCBI WGS metagenome assembly UMFI01 (sample SAMEA4836040, study PRJEB28245) | human gut metagenome | biome: gut microbiome; material: fecal sample | place: Denmark | collected 2008 | reverse complement strand
CATATCAGCATACCTAAGAATCTTGAATGTGTAATTGCTCGTAGACTGATTAAAGAGAATAACTTGGTAACAGACATTAAAAAGAAAAAGAAATGACTGAAAGTGGATATTATCCCCCCGGTGCAGAGCATGACCCTAATGCACCTTGGAATCAAGAAGAACTCCCCGAAAGGGAGATTGAAGTAACTGTATCTGTGACACTTAGTAAGACTGTCAAGATAAAAGTGTCTGACTACACCATTACTGACTCTGGCAAGGATGAAGATGGTGATTACTTTGAGGATGTGGACTATTCTGATTGTGACCTAAAGGGGGCAGTTGAAGAGCAGATTACATTACCTCAAAATGCTTGGGATTACATAGCTCCTAAGTCAAAGAAGAAAGTGCAAGCTATCTTTGATTTGAAGGGGTGGAATGTTGATGAAATGGAAGTTATACCAGAATAAAAGGAGGAAATAATATGAGTAAACAATCTGAAAATTTCAAGAAGCTGGTAAAAGGAAACCCTATTGGTTCCATTACTACAGCTATTAATATGCTTCAATCTTCTGTGAAGAATGAGCTTATGAAAGAGTTCGGAGTATCTACTGTAGAAGAATTGGCTTTCAAACTGAAGTAGTATGGTAGATAACTTTGAACTAATCAAGTCTATGTTCTACTTCAATGAGGCAAATGATATGTTCTTTCATTTACAGATTGTTCAAAGAGCCAAAGACCATAAAGGTGAGAATAAGAAAGTGAAGGAGAGTGCAATCAAAACTTACTTTATTAGAAGTAGAGAGCATCTTGATAGAGTGAAAGAAGAGGTGATATTCCTCTGTGAACATTATGGTGCAAGAGCTTATATCAATGTAGCTGGAAAGGATTTCAGGAATCTGCAAGACTTGTTACTTGCTAAATTGGCAGAGTATAATCTGAATGGTACTGTAAGAGACCCAAGGAGAATACTCAATAGTGCAGCAGGGGAATTGAAGTCAAGAAATCCTAAATGGGTAGTTGATATAGATGATATATCTATGATGAATGCTATTGCAGATAAACTCTTTGAGTTATATGCAGAGGCTTGGAAAAAGAAAGGTTCTAATATTTCAGTAGAGGCACTTAAAGAAGTAGGATATGACTACATTTATGCCCAAATACCTACTAAACAAGGTATTCATCTCATTGTGAGACCTTTTAATCTACAAGCCTTTCATAAGGCATTTCCTGATGTAGATATACACAAAAACTCAATGGGAACTGTTTTATACATTCCTAATAGTCTCAACCATAGATATGTTTGCAGTGAATGTGGTAGCCCCAATATTCAGGTACAGGATGGAGTCAGAGATTGCAAAGAATGAATCTCAAATTGCTGCATTGTAGGAAGACATCAAAACTATTGGTGTTACTAAACAGGAGGCTGAAACATTTATGTCTAATATATAAAAGCTTATTTGATATGATTGAGCAAATAAATCAGTTAAAGCAAGGTTCCATTATTAGTGAGAGTTCTCACTATATTGTGAACAGAGTGTCAGGCTCTAATGCTTGGCTTACTCATCAAAGACTATATTGAAGGAGAAGACAGAGTACTAAGAGGTTTCAAGATGCAGTTTGTATCAAGAGATGGTAAGTACAAATGTATGGATATGGACATTGAAAGAACAGAGAAAGAAACTGGTGAACATCAACACCATAAGCTGCTTGATATATAATGGAGTGAAGTATGTAGTAGAGTAAATCTCTGCTATTTACTATCTCTTCTTGACAATATTAAGAGATTTTCTAAGGAGAGTAGCAATACTCTCCTTATTTCTTTATACCATAATTAGTAATCAAATTAACTAATGGCAACTTTTATACTTAATATCTTGGTTTATTAAGAATAAATGCCTATCTTTGCTGTCACTAATTTATAATAAAAACTATATGGAATTAGGAAATTGTTTAATTATAACTGATAAAATCAGAGACTTGGCTAAAAAATTACAGGGTGAAACAGAAGAATCTGTAAAAGGTCTTGTAGCCTTATGGCAAAAGCATAATAATAAGACTATGGAAGACTATCCTTCTGCTTCTGAGTTAAATAAGTTTAGAGGTGAACTTAGAAACACGAGTGTAAATTGGGCAAGAACTGCTGAAAATTCTTATGAAGTCTCCACAAGAGGAGATAAAAGATTTTCTGCTCTTGTAGCTACCTTCAAGAAAGGCACTGTTATAGATGGCATTGATGTAAGTGGCAAGACCATTGAAGATGTATATCAGTCTGTCATCAAGAAAAGTAGAAAAGGACAAGCTCCAAGTAAAGATTCAAAGCTTTATAATGAATCATTAAAAACAAAAGAAGAAAGAGAGGATTTTTCATATACTGAAGGTTATCTTCCTTTATGGAGAGAGTGGGCAAAGCAGAATCCTGAGTTAATGAATGAGTTAAGGATAAAATCTTATGGTAAAACTCTTACTGACCAGTTTGCTAATACAAGAGTAAGTCAAGCAAGAGCACTGGCTGAGATACTGAATGAAAGTATCAGTGTTACTGAGTCTGTAAAAATGCTTGATGAAGCATTATCTACTTCATTCAATGCTCCTAAGGTTTCATCTATTGAGGAACAAGCTAAGGTGGATTTAGACTTTGACCCAAGAACAAGAAGAGATAGAGTAACATTGATTGCAAGATTCTTTAGTAATGAAGTGGATAAGGCACTACAGGAAATGAGTGACTCTCTTAATAAGAGAATTGAAGAAGCTACTTCTGAAACTACAAGAATGCAATTGCAGAAAGAACTTAACTCTCTTGATAGATTTGATGCTATTAAGAAATACACTCCTGCTGGTATCTTTAGTAGAGTGTTGGATATATTCCAATCATATATTAATGATACAGAAGAGAATAGAGTTCAGGTTGAGTTGGGTAAGATTAACTCAACTAAAGGTTCTGAGAAGTATTCTAATGAGCAAAAGTTAACTGCTGCTAAGAAGAAAGCTGCATATAAGGAACAGGCTTATAGAAAGGTAGTTGATAACTTCAAACCTCTGGCAGAAGAAGCAAGTACTTTGCTTATAATGACAGAGGGTATTAGAATTGACCCTAATTATATTGCTCCTAAAGATGCTAATCTCAATGATGATACTCCTGAAGGTGAAAGTAATCTTGATGGACAATCTGAGGATTGGAAACAAGAAGAGGCTTTTAAAGATGGATGGATGACTAACTACAGACAGGTTAGTTCTCATGAGTCATTATCACAAGCTGTAAGAAAGGCTATCAGACAAGTTCCTAGATTAGATTATAGAGGAAAATATGAGAAGGATGATTTAGGCTTTACAAGATATTTGGATGCTGAATATGTACATGCAACATTCATTGATAAGCTTAGAGATATGGTTACTTCTGAAGATATGATTCCTCTCATGCAAGAGCTTGGAAAGAATAAACCTTGGACAAGACAAGTAGTAAAGTTGTTGCAAGGAGATGAAACATTATTCTCTCAGTTCTACCAAGACTTCAGGAAGGACTTTATGCCTTACTGGATTCAAAAGAAGAAGATGATGCCTGATGGTACTTTCAAGATGGAAACTATTGCCATCAACAAGCCTGAAGGTGTGTACTATCTGCTTGATGCTTGGAGAGATAACTATGAGAATGGAGTACAGCTTGATGCTGATAGTGTATATGAGAAGAATGGGGAAATAAACAAGGATAATGCAGCTAAAGGTTTACAATGGACTGAGACATTGAACAATATGTTCCAGAACCTTGATACAGAATCCAGACTTCAACTCTTGGAGAGAGAAGATGTATGGAATACCATAATGAAGTTACTTCATATGTTAGGTATTGATGCTAATCCTTCTGTATTGAAAACTGCATTAACTGATATAAAGACAGCTCCAGGTATCACATTTACTGACCCAATTATGCTTCTTTTACCACAATTGAATGTCATATTCAGTGGTATTAAGAAAGGTGAAGTTAAGTCTGAAACAAGGGAGGATGGTACTGAGAAGAGAGGAGACCTTATCAATACTTTTGGCTCTGCTTACAATATGATTGCAAGTATGATGGCAGAAGTAACTGAGGATGCTATTGAAAGTAGTGTCAGAGAAAATGATAAGTCTTACTATTCTCATGTTACTCCTAACTACTTAGGTAAACTTATTAAGAATCTCAAGAATGTTATGAATGACAAGGAGAGATTTGAACAGTTTATGCAGACTGAGTTCAAGGATTATGAGTGGTTCTTTAAGGATGGTCATTGGAGAAATGACTGGCTAAGACAGCTTGCAGAGTCTGATGAATTGAGAAGAGGTCTTAACCATAAAGTAGTATTGAACTCTGATAAGGTAGACTATACTAATTGGGATGATTTGGATTATACTTTGGCTCTTCTTACAGAATATTGGGGAGACCCTGATTCTGCAAAGTCAAGTATAAAGTATGCTTGGTATCATGTTCCTATTCTTTCAGATAGTCCTTCTGCTGAGTTTATCAGATTCAGAAAGTACACAACAGGTGATGTGCTTGATGAGAATGGTAAGAAGAGAACCTATGATGATGTTATCCTTGACAAGTTAGTAGACTTGGTTAATCAAGAGTATGACAGAATCATGTTAGTCAGAGAGAGGGATGAGGCTTACCAAAGTGGAGATAAGAGTGTAGAGCCTATTGCTAACTATGATATTGTCAGAAAGAAAGATGGTAGTATAAAGAGTATGGGAGGTGCAGAATTTAAGTTCCTTCCTGCACTTAACAACCTCAGATATGACAATGGAGAGACATTCATTGATAGGCTAAGCAGACTTAAATCCAAGGGTACTGGTGCTGAACTTAGGAACTTCCTAAGAACTACTCTTAATGACATGATGGAAGATGGTTTTGAACAGACCTATAGAGATTGGATGAGGGCAGGACTTTTGGATGAGCTTCCTAATGGTAAGTACAAGTATCTTCCTTTTGAAGGTCAGTCCAAGCAGAATGCAATAACTGCAAAGGCACTTATCAAGGCTAAAGATGCCTTAGGTTCATTGTGGAATACCAATATGGAACTGATGCTTAGAGCCTATAACAATAATAGTGCTTTTGATAGTAGGGAAGCCAGTAGTCTGATGGAGCAGATTAAGAATCTGCTGACAGATAAGGCAACAAGAGGTGAGATGGAATTGAAAGATGCCCAGTCAATCTCAAGAAGTCTGTTTGTTAAGAACAATGCTAAGGATGCACTTAGGGAATATTATTGGAATAGCAAGTTAGCTACTTCACAAATTATCCAACTTACTACCACTGACCTTGCCTTCTATAAGAACCTTGAGGACTTTCAGAAGAGATATAAGGAGGTTCATGCTCCTGCTCTTAGACTGAATACTAAGGCTACTTATAAAGGTGAGAGAATTGGTAGGGATTGGGAAAGAACCATCTACTTGAAGGATGATGAGATAGTATCTTCTGTACTTGAAGACATCAAGACTGTACTTGATGAAAGGGTTAGAAGAAATGAAATGACCAAGATAGACAGAGATAATATCATCAGCAAGTTTAGAAATGTGAATGTAGCAGATGCTCAGGCATATAGAAGTTTGAGTTCCTATAGGGCAATACTTGGTATGTCAGGTCAGTGGACAGATGATATGGAGCAAGCATATAACAACTTCAAGAATGGAGATTGGAATATTAAGGACTTCAATATCATTTGGCAGACTAAGAAGCCTTATGTTTATACACAAGTCAATAATAACAGTGGCATTGAAGGTCATACTGGAATTAAGACTCCTGTACAGCATAAGAACTCAGAGTTCCTATTACTTGCTATGCACGAACTAATTGCTGGTCCTTTAGGAAGGTCAGGCAAGCTGAAAGCCATAAATAAGTTTATGGAGGATAATCAGATTGATGTAGTTCAGTTTGAATCTACTACTAAGGTTGGAAAACAAGGTGTAATAGATTTGAATGATGTTAATACAGAGGCTGATGTAATCCAAAGACTTAAAGATACCACAGGTATTGGATTTGGTAATGAGAATCCTAATGTGGTACATAAGGTGTCTTATGAAGATTATGGTATTCAGACTGCAACTCCTGAACATGCTATTGATGCTGTTCAGTTGGTAGGTACTCAGATTAGAAAGCTAATTACTGCTGACATCTCTGATGACACAATCATTAAAGTTAATGGTAAAAAGATGACTAAGAAGGAGTGGCTTGACCTATATAATGCCATCAATACTGAGAATATTCTTCAAGCATTTGTTGATGTAGATAAAATATTCAAAGACCCAAAGAAGGTAGAAGAAATCTTACTTGAAGAGATAAGAGGTAATCAAAGATATGGTATGGATATGATGAGGGCTTGTACTCTTGATGAGAACAATAACTTCAATATACCCCTCTTTGACCCTGTGCAATCTCAAAGAGTACAGACACTTCTTAATAGTGTAATCAAGAGTAGAATCACTAAACAGAAGATTAGAGGTGGAGCTTTAATTCAGGTATCTGATTATGGCTTGACTGATGAACTTCATGTAGTGTTTGAAGGTGAAGGTGCCAACAAGAGGATTAAGTATCTTGAGTGCTATATGCCTGCATATAGTAGAGAGTTCTATGAGCCTCTTATGGACCCAGTAACTCACCAGCTTGATGTAACTAAACTTCCTGAGGATTTGAGAAAGTTGATTGGATATAGAGTTTAATCGAAAGATTGGGACTCACTTTAGCAGTAATGCTAATGGATAATAAATTGGGTGAATTGCTGGAACATCCTGTTAGATTATTGATACAAAATTTGTATGATTCAGATATTTATAGTATCTTTGCACATATAAATCTGCACAAGAACACTATATGGAAGAAGAACTATTTAATATTAAGAGTAGATTTGGAGAATATCCAAGCTACAAAGTAACTAAAAGTGGCAAGGTATATAGTTATAGACAGGGTAATGTGTTAAAACCTTTATCTATGATACTTGATAGTAGTGGTTATCCTATAGTAAAACTATATGATAATACAAATAAAGTAAGAACTATAGCAGTACATAGACTAATAGCTGATACTTTCATTCCAAATCCAGACAATTTGGAATGTATAAACCACAAAGATGAGGATAAAACTAATAATTCAGTAGATAATCTTGAGTGGTGTACTAAGGCTTATAATAATTGCTATAATGATAAAGCAGTTAAGATAGGTCTAAAGCTCAGAGAATCTAATCCTAACAAGAAGGCAGTAAATCAGATAGATGGAAATGGTAATATAATAAATACATACCCATCTATTAGAGAAGCTGCCAGACAATTAGGGAATATTAGAAAAGACTCTAATATCTGTACTGGAATTAGAACTCATCAAAAGAGATATGGTTACTATTGGGAATATGCAAGTGTGTAATAATTCAATAAGTAGGGACAATCAGCAGCCAAGTCATAACTTAAATGGTTATGAAAGGTTCAGAGACTAGATGTTGAAACTACAAAAGTAGAATATAATACATCCACGAGTGCCCAACACCCTAATGGGTGAAGATATAGTCCGTGCTTCATGGAAACATGAAGAATTACAGAATAAACATCTGTAAGATAACATAACAACCAACTGAGGATAAGTATTCAATGGCTCCTCTGTATATTAAGGGATTCCTTCCTCAACAGAATGGTTCTGCAATCATGCTTCCTGCTGAGATTACTACTCTATCAGGTTCTGACTTTGATGTGGATAAGATGTATATCATGTTACCTGAGTTCAGAGTCAAGAAGTTTGATATGAGACAGGCAAGAGAAGACTATGCAAGAATGAATAGCTTATTCAATCAAGTATTGTCACAATTCACTCATAGCCAGTTGGCAGAAGATATTCTCAATGCAGATATTGATGACTTTAAGGAATGGTTCAAGGAGAATAAGGAGAAGTACAGACTTGCCAAGCCTATTATAAGTAAGGTAAAGTATGACTTCAATAAGTCTCCACAGGAGAATAGTCTTGAGGCAAGAAATAACTTGCTGATAGATATGATGTATGGAGTCTTGACTAATGCAGATACAGCTTCAAAGATTCTTAACCCAGGTGGTTTTGATTATCAGAAGAAGTCTGCAAGAATAATGACTATTCTCAATGATTCTTATGAGGGTGACTTGGCTCAAGCATTAAAGGATATGGGTATAGAACTTAATAAGACTGTACAGAAAGGTGGAAAGTCTTATCCTAAGTCTATTGCTTCATACCTATTTGACTTAGACCTTGACACTCTTGATAAGTTGGCAGAGAAAACAAAGGTCAAGATGGACCCATTATCACCAAGAACTCAGGTGATGCTACATCAACAAAACATGACTGGTGCTAAGTTGATTGGTATTTATGCCAATCATAATGCAAACCATGCTTTGATGCAACATACTCAGTTAGCTTTGGATGAAGAAAATGGCTCATTTGTATTGAATGGAAAGAGACTTACATCTTTACATGATATTATGAATGGTGACAAGGAATTTATCTCAAAGAATAATGCTGGATTCTTGGCTGCTTCTGTGGATAATGTTAAAGACCCTGTGCTTGCAGCACTTAATCAGAATACTTTCACTGCTGATGCTTCTATGCTTCTTTCAAGATTAGGTTATAATCCTATTGAGATAGGTCTGCTAATGATGCAGCCTATAGTTCAAGAGATTACTCAGACCTATTTTAGAGAGAGTAGAGAAGGTAAAGGTAAAGATACTATCATTGATGAAGTACTGGATAAGTATAAGGAGAAGGCTGCTCTTAATAATGACTTGACTTATGATAACTACAAGAATAATAGCTTCTACATTGAAGAGCTTGCAGATAACATAATGCTTGCTAAGGAAGCTGTTACTGACAGGTCTCAGACTTCTGATTTCAGAAAGATTGAGTTCTATCAGAAACAAGTTGCAGTTGGATATTTGTTCAAGAGAATTATGAACTCTGCTGATGCTTTGGGACAGTTAGTACAGGCTACAAGGTCTGATACCCAAGGAGGTGCTGCTGGTCCTACTATTGCAGATACAGAGTTGAAGATGCAGAAAGTGAAAGACCTGTTAGACCAAATAGAGAATAATGACAAGTTCCCATTGAAGAATGCCAATGTAATACTTGATGGTCTGTTATCAGACAATCCTGACACTGACACTCTAAGAGAAAGACTATTGTCAGCTCCTCTTCCTTTCTTACAGGCTTTCTATACTCTTGGCTTGCAGAAAACAGAGGATTTCTTCAAATCCTATTTCCCTCAATATACTGAATCATTCAGAGCTGTAATTGATGACCTTGGAGACATGACTAAGACTGGTAAGTTGAATGTAAAGACTATGAACAGTATTTATAATGACCTGCTTGCCTATATCATGTCAAAGAATGGATTCTTTGGTTCTGAATTGATTGTAAACCCTGACTCAGAAGTAGGTGATATTATTGTAACTTCCTCTGATAAGAGAAAGGATTTCATCAATAACTTCCCTGAATACTTCAAGAGAGTGGTTACAGATAATGAGGATATAGCTGACCTTGAATTTATTAAGAGACTCAAGGTAATCAGGGCAAATGACAGTAATCCTGTAGACACAGTAGTGTTTAAGAATGTAGGTCAGTTAAGTCCTACTTTGAGAGAAAGATATATGAGAGATTGGGCATCTCTATTGTATATGAGTAACCCAGAAGCTCAGAAACTTGCTCTTAACTTATTCAGGTACAGCTATTATAGGAATGGCTTTGCATTTGGACCTTCAACCTTCATCCATTTGGCACCTGTGGCAGTGAGAAATGCTATCCCAGAGTACATAAGTACATTGAGAACTCTCTTGTCATCAAGTGATGATTATAGTCAATTTGTAGACCAATATGTCTATAACCACTTGGATAACAGAAAGTTGGTTCCTGAAATCCCTGATACAGCCTCTGTCCAGTTCATAGGAGAGGATAATGAAGTTAAGGATGAAGTTACATTTGTGATTGATGATAATGCTACCTTTGGAGATAAGAAAGTTATCAAGAAAAGGATAGATACTCCTGATGGTCCTGCTTATGACTTCTTTAAGTATATAGGTAAGAGAATTAGAGGAAACTATGTCTATTACAAGCTGACTTCATTAGGTACTGAACAAACTAATGTTGCAACCTATGAAAGGATTGAACCATTAGGTTTCAGAAACAGCTTTATTGAATATGAATATGGTAAGGATGTAGAAGAGATGGAAACTGTAATTGATAAGAACAGGAAAGATTATGACCCTTATGCAGATACATTGTCAAGATTTGACCTTGGAGATGCTGAGGTTGATTATGATTCTATGCCTGACTATCAAGATATGCCTCAAGAGTATTGGGATTCTATTCCAGAGGTAGATACTGATGCTTTCCAACAGGTATATGGTACTCCTCTTGATACTTCTGCTCCAAAGGCTGATGATGTAACAGCTATTCAGCCTAATACAGAGTATAAGGATGAGAATGGTGATAGTATTTGTGGTGCTCCAACATTATATAGTTTATAAGATATGGCAAGAAGTTGTGCAATTATTCCAAAGGTAAGAAATAGAAATGGTCAGGTAGTGGACAGCAAGTTATTTAAGGACTTGCTGTCCTTCACTTCAAACAATAGAAGTGAGGCTACAAGATTGTATCTTATCACAAAAGCTGACTCTTTTATAAGAGATTGGAATCCAAGGCTAACATTAGATGAAAACAATGAACCTACATTGAGGAGTTTGCTAAAGCAGACTAATCTCAGTAAAGTCATTCCAGAAACTAAGGTACTTGAGAGACTTAATAGGGAGATTGGGTACTATAAGAAAGGAATGGATAGACCAGCTCTATGGGTAAACAATGATGAGAATTATCAGAAGTTGAAACAAAGAGCTATAGCCTTTAATCAGAACTCAGAATATAGGGATGATTATGTGGCTAACATAATTAAGATTCAAGACAGTGAATCTCCAAGAGTATTCATTGGAGTAAAGGTTGAGAAAAGGAATAGACTCAACTCTATTAATGCAGATAAGATGGAATACAATGAAAACCTTAATAACAGATTAAGGGGTATTCTTGAATCTCATGGAATAGGGATAGGTGCTTTAACTGACCTTGAAAAGAGAATGGGTATTCATGGTGTAACTGACTTTGATGTTGCAAGGAATGCAGCAAATGGTCTTGTTGAAATGATTAGGCTTGCTAATGGTATTCAAGGTGAAAGAGCACTTCCAGAGGAATTTGCACACTTTGCCATTGAAGCTATGGGAGATAATCCACTTATCACAAGACTCATCAATAACATATCTTCCAATGGACTGGCAAGAGAGATTATAGGTGAGGACTATGATACTTATGATACTTTATATCATAGTGATGAGACTAAATTGGCAAAAGAAGCTGCGGGTAAACTGCTTGCAAAACATCTTCTTCAAGGTGAGAATATTCCATCTGCTCCTTATAAGAATCTTCTGCAAAGAGTGATTCAAGCAGTTAAAGGGTTCTTTAAGAATATTAGTGCAAGTCCTATACAAAGAGCCATGAAAGAGGCTGATAAGAACTTTGGTTCTTTAGCCCAGCAGATACTTAATGGCAGTATGGATGAGGCTATTGATGTTAGTAATATAGCATCAAGTGGGGTATTCTACAATACTTCAGAAAGAGTGGCAAGAGACAAGAAGTTACTTCAAGGAATCATTGAAAATGAGTTGAAGAGATTGAAGATTTATGAAAAGAGAAATCCTAATAGCCAATTCAGTGCTAACCAAAGGTTACTCATTGATAGATTGGATATTGAATTAGCTGATAACAATGAGATTGAGGGTATTTATACTTTTGTAGAGAATGCTCTTGAGGAACTATCTAAGGTAAGTGACAGGCTTACTATGCTACAAAATACTCCTGCTACTAATGTTAATGAGAGAGCCAGAGTACTGAGAGATGTCAGAAACTACTTGTATAGTTACAAGCATATTACTGATGATATTAGGAAGGCTCTTATTGATGAAGAGAAGTATGCAGACAATAGATATGGTCAAAGGGTAAGGGTTGTATTAGACAACACAACTACATTACTTGGAGACTTGTTTGTAAGGTACAATGAAGTATCAATGCCTCTCTTTGTTGATTTCATTAAACCTTTTGTAGGAGAGAGTATAACTGTTCCTTTTGGCAAGTTCAAAGGCAAGACTATGACTGCTGAAGACTTAGTTAAGATAGCTGACAAGGACATATCTTTCTTTGATAGATGGCTTGATTCTATGGCAGACTCTTCAGATTATATGCTGAAAGTTATGGACCAAGCTGTCAAGAAGAGTAAAGAAAATGCAAGGTTGGAGACTATCAATGTTATGAAGGAGCTTCAAGCTGCTACCATTAAGTTAGAGCAAGCTGGAGTTAAGAGCACTGATTGGATGTTTGAGAGAGACAGTAAAGGCAATCTTACAGGTAATTATATCTCTGAGATTAATCAAGGTCTATTCAAAGAGAAAGTCAGGGAAATGTTCAAGTCTCTTAATGAGAAGTATGGTAAGAATCCTGTAGGAGATAATGCAGAGAAGTACAGAAAGGAGAGACAAGCTTGGTTTGATGCTAATATGGAGGTAGTCAATGGAAAGAAGCAACCTAAAGTATCAATCTATGGCAATAAGGCTTATCAGAACTTGAATCCTGCCCAGAAAGAATACTACAACAAGATTATGGAGATAAAAGCTAAGCTGGATTCATACCTTCCTGACAAGTACACTACCTTAACTAATGCAGTTAAAATCAGAAAGGACTTACTTGAAAGAGTAAAGGCATCTGATGGTGTAAAGTCAGGTAGTTTACAGCTTTGGGAAGCAGTCAAAGACCAATTCATTAGAAGGACAGATGACACTGAGTTTGGAGATAGGGCTACAGTAAAGGACTTTGAAGGTAAAGAGGTGCAAGTACTTCCTATCTACTATACCAAGATGAAAGAAGGTGAAAGCCCTAATGACCTATCTACTGATATAGTATCTACTCTCACAGCTTATGCAGCTATGGCTAATGACTTCAATGAAATGAATAAAGTAATTGATGTTCTTGAGCTTGGCAGAGATATGCTGAAAGAAAGGGAGATTATACAGACAAGAGGTGGTAAACCACTGGTTGAAAAGTTCAAGTCTGTAGGTAGGAAAGTAGAATCTACTCTCACTAAGTCTGGTGATGAAACAAGATTTATGCAGAGACTAAATGACTTCTTTGAGATGCAGGTCTATGGTAGATACATGGCTGATGAAGGCACATTTGGTAATACTAAGATTGATAAAGGAAAGGTGGCTAACTTTGTTAATAGGATGACTTCTCTTAATACATTAGCTGTCAATGTACTATCAGGTATTTCCAATGTGGCTACTGGTGGAGTTATGATGAGGATTGAATCTTTCTCTGGGGAGTTCTTTAATGAATCTAATACTCTAAGGGCTGATAGAAACTATGGTCAAGCATTACCTGAATTTCTTGCAGAGATTGGTAATAGAGTCAAGACAAGTAAACTTGCTTTGTGGGATGAATTATTCAATGTAATGCAGGAATATGAGACTGATGTTAAGGAAGTAAACTTTGACAGAAAGACTTGGTTCAGTAGAATGTTTGGTACTTCTGCTTTATTCCTTATGAATAATGCTGGTGAGCATTGGATGCAGAATAGAACCTCATTAGCACTTGCAGATGCTTATAAAATGAAAGCTCCTGATGGTAAGATAGTATCTCTATGGGATGCTATGGAAGTGGTTCCTATTGATAAGAATAACAAGAAATTAGGTGCTAAGTTACAGTTAAAGCAAGGTTATACTAAGGAGGATGGGTCTGCATTTACAAGAGATGATATTATAGCATTCAGTAGAAAGTCTGCTGCTATAAATCAGAGAATGCACGGTATTTACAATAAGGCTGACAGAAGTGCAGTACAAAGGTTAGCTGTAGGTAGAATGGGTGTTATGTTTAGAAAGTGGGTGAAACCCTCACTTAACAGAAGGTTCAAATCAGCTTCTTACAATATGGACTTGCAAGCATGGACAGAAGGTTACTATAATACCACAGGTAGGTTCTTGATGCAGCTTGCTAAGGAATTGAAAGAAGGTCAGTTTGCATTAGCTGCAAATTGGAACCAACTTTCCAAGACTGAGAAAGCAAACATCAAAAGAGCTGCAACTGAAGTAGGACACTTCTTAGCAGTAGCACTTGTACTTGGTCTTATGGATTGGTCAGATGACAAGGATAGACCTTGGTTGGCTAAGATGGCAGAATATCAGGCAAGAAAATTATACACTGAATTAGGTTCATTGATTCCTGGACCTCAGATGGTTGGAGAAGGATTGAAGATTATAAAGTCTCCTGCTGCTGGCATTAATACTCTTGAAAATACTCTTGATTTAATTGGACTTATGAATCCATTTAATTATGAGGTATTTGCTGGTGAAGATGCTTTGATACAATCAGGCAGATATAAAGGAGAGTCTAAGGCAACAAGACTATTCTTTGAGTCTCCTCTTATCCCAATGAATAAGACCATTTATAGAGGTTTGCATCCTGAGGAAGGTATTCCATTCTTTAAGCAATAAAGTTAATTGTTAATAATAGAAAGGGGAGTGAGTAGATTAAGTTCTACTCCTCCCCTTATTTTTTTTTTATTTCCTACAAAATAAAAAGGGCAAGGTAATTAACCTCGCCCTTATAAAAAATTTCATCCTACTGACTAAAAGGCTATACACTTAATAGCTTGGTCTCTCTCTTCTTGAGAGATTCTGTTCCATTGTTCTTCAGTCCAACCTTTTTTTACAAGGACTTTCCATTGCTCCTTTGGCAAATCTTTGAATTTATTAGGACCATAATCTACCCCAGTATTATCTTGACCAACTATATAGTTTACTTGATTTGGGTCAAATATAACATATATATCTCCATACATCATATTGTCATAAAGGTCCTTGAATATAACTGAGTCATATCCATTATCCATAGCATATTGGATAGCCTCTTGCATAGAAGTATGCTTACTATCTTGATTATATTTACCAGCAGTTAAATTCTCTACTACATAAGGGTTATTAATTATCACGTCATATTGATTCTTGTACTTCCTTTGAGATAAGAAAGACTGAGACTCAGGTGCTCTATCTGCAAAGAATATAGCCCTTGATGAACCACCATGTTGAGCAAAATACCCTTCTGGCATTTCCTTATTAAATCTGTATATTATCTCATTAGAAGTGTGCCATAACCTTTTCCCTTTTAATTGACCTTCAGTGCTCAAATATACAGGAGTTTTAGCATAATTACCAGCATTAATTCTCTGATAATAACTTATAAGAGAGGGTCTAAAGTTATTCCAGTTAGTAACCTTGGTAAAAAGTTCCTTGAAGAAATCAAGTATTCTCTTGCCTAAGCCTCTATTCTGTCTTGTCATTACATACTCTCTAAATCCTTCTGCCATATCTTCCTCAAGAGAAAGATTGTCTTTTTCACCATATAATTTCCTTGCTTCATCATATAGTGCCTGTCTCTCATTATTGTCAAGAAGGAGATTAAATACAGCATGGAAAGCTTCATGGTATGCAGTACCTTCAGCAGCTATGTCAGACAATGTGATTACACCTTTATCAAATTGACCCCAAGCTAAAGCACCTTGTCTGCCTACTTTAATAAGACCTTTTACTACTTGTACTCTATCATTCTCACTTAATTGAGGTAGTACTCTACTCAACCAATTAAGTTCCTTTTCCTGATTCCATACTGTAGCTTCTGTGTCATCTACTCTTCTTAAAGTAAATTCATCCTCAAACTCTTCATCATGGTCATTTATTGCCTGTTCCTTTTGAGCAGTATAGGCAGCACCTGTCTGGGTATTACCTTGATTAATAGTTGCAGGAGTTTCCACAGTAGTGATAGGAGCAGCACTTACAGTAGGTACTGCATCAGGGTCAAACAATATAGTCTTTTCTGATGCTAATTCCTTAACTTTCTGAGGCTTAGCTTCAAGTCCTTTCCTAATTGCATCCTCAACTTGTGATTGGGTCATACCCCCCTGCACAGGATTATTCTTCAAGAATAGGAATGTCTTACCATTAGGGAATACTGCATAGAAGCTATTTGAAGCTACATGAGCAGCTTCCTTACCAAATCCCTTTGTAATATTAGGAACCTTAGTTACATGAACTTCAACCCCATCAATTACAGTCAGTGGTGTAACATATCCCTTATGTAATTTGCCATCCAACTCAAAGTAACCTACTCCCTCATCAGCATTATTCATACTGTGTTCAGGTGTTAAATCCTCAATAGGATTTTGGGTCTCTAATGAGGTTTCAAAAATAGGCAATACTGTCTGAGCCTGTGCTGGAGTAGCAGGAGTTTCTGTAGATTTATCTACCTTAACTGCACTTGCTAAAGGTACATTAACAGCAGGATTGTATGCAACAGGAATACCTTTTTCACTTTGTACTGCTGATACATTCTCCTTATCATAACTCAATACAAATGGCATTACAGCCAACTTAGTAACTGGTACACCATACTGAGATTCAAATAAGTTCTTGTAAGCAGAAAGTTGTAAAGTATAGTAATCCTTTGCACTCATTCTCTGAGTAGCAGATGGAGTAGTAAAGTAATTAACCTTATGACCATATCTGTCTGTAAAGTCATAGAAGCTGTATCTACTTGTCTTTACATCATATATCCTAAAGTTACCATTCTTGTCTACTGAGAGAATATCAACTTCACCTGCAACTCTTGTACCATCAGGATATTTCTGGAACAACACAATATTATCAGCAAGGAATCTTTCTCCCATTTGCTCCATATTTGATTTAACCCTGTTAAGAGTAGTAATCAAATCTATGAAAGCACTCTCTGACATATTAGATGGTCTTGCTATCTTAGATACATCCCTTACAGTAAAGTACTGTCTAATAATACTATCTATTGCTGAGCCAGCATCAAGTGCTCTTTGTGAATTAGTACCAGACATCTTATCTCTTACTATATTCACAATAGTATCTCTACTCTTAGCATCAGTCTTTCCTTGATAACCATCAAGATTAATCTTATACTTGTTTTCAAGGAACTTCAAGTAATTGTCAAATTGAGCAGGAGTATCAACTAACTGTGATAGCTTGGTTCTTACTTGTGTTAAAGCCTCTGTTTGCTTAGGAGATTCTACCCAATTAGAACCTAATCTACTATGTACTCTACTATATTGGTGATATTCACCATCATCTTCAAGTACATAATAAAACTCTCCATCAGTTCTTGTCTTGTCTATTCTCTTTTGGTTCTCATATATTTCACTGATAACCTCCTTAGACTTGGAAACCCTGTCCTCTCTTTCTTTCTTCCTGCCTGCAATAATATCCTTTACATCCTGTGCTTCCTGACCTTCAAGATATTGACCATTAGACCTATTTAGAACTCTACCACTTGGAGTAAGAACCTTGTTATCTACCATCATTGAAGAGTTAGTAGAATCTCCAAAGTTGTCTTGTGCCCAAGCTAAATCATAAAACAGTTGAAGAGCAGTAGAGCCAGTATAATAACTTGTTATATCTTCACCATTTGTATTTCTAATGGTATTAGTTTTTAAGTCTACATACAATTCTAATCTATCACCAAGCATATCAATGTATGATATTCTTGTTCCAGGAATAGCACCCTCAGTACCACCTACAGGAGTTTCTACTTTCCTCTTAGGTTGAGGAGCTACAGAAGCTGGACTTATAGCTTGATGAAGATTACCTTCATTATCAAAGTAATCAGTTGTAAACCAATTACTTCTTACTGAAGCCTCAGTAATATTTGAAGTAAGGATATTAGAGTTTATCAACCTATTGTTGTATGCACCTTCATTTATTCTCCTTGTGCTGACCTGCAAAGGAAGATTAAACTTAATAAGGTGTCCAAGTATTTCATTGTATATATCCTCAGGATTCTTAGGAGTACCTAATGCACTTGTATCTCCCAAGTCTTCAAGAGCAGTTGCATCAAAGTTTATACCTCCAATCTCTGCACTCTTGCTACTTGTAGAGAAATATACATCATACTTATCCTCCTTGATTTGCTCCTTTCCATTAATGATTACCTTCTCATAAGTACCATCTGGTTTTCTTACCTTCTTACTGATAACAATACCATCACCTGCCCTACTACTAAACCAAGTAACCATAATATCCTGCATATACAAGTCTTGTGCTAAGTCTTGCATAGCAGCAGATACATCATCCTGTGATGTAGCAGTTGATAACTTAGTAATGGCATTCTTTATATCTTCTCCAACAGGAGTAGAACTTACTGAACTGTCAAACTCTTCATTGTTGAAGTGCTTAACCCTTACAGCAGCAGGAGAATACTTACCAGCTCCATTAGGTATAAGCAGATATAATCTACCTTCCTTTTGGCTCATATCCACTGGCTTGATAATAAGACTATCATCAATCTTACTATTAGTGGTAAGAACACCATTCTTTATAATACCAAAGATAGGCTTTCTGTCTGTTGAGGATACATTAGGTATTTCGGATAAACTCCTTTCAGTATTACCATAAGGAACTCTACCTACCATTACCTTAGATACCTTTGTAACAGGTGTGGCAATGAACTTGCCAGTCTTATTTTGCCTGTTAGCATACTCACTTCTTATCTTCTCTTCAAGACCCTTCAAGCCCTCATACCTTGAAACACTATAATCAGACTCATCCAAACTACCTACTACTTGGTTGTTTCTCTTGTCTACAATGAAAATTGTATTCTCATTATAGTCTGGGTCAATCATAAAGCCAAGTTCATCACCTGCTTTTAGATTACCCTCATTTACATATCTGAATGCTCCTTGGTCTCTTAGATAGCCATAAATGCCAGAGAAGTCTACATTCTTTTCTCTTTCACTTACTACAATATCAAATGGTCTAAAGTCCCCTTCCTTACTTGCCTCTATATGCAGTTCAGGTATAGCAGGTCTATAGAACTGATTGAGAGTATCTCTGCTTGGTCTTTGTGGAGTTTCTACCCTCTCATTGGCTTTCTTATTCTCCTCATTAACCATTTCAGCAGTTATATTACCTACAGGTAATTCTGTTGTAGGTAAATCCTCACTACTTGTTACAGTAGGAGTAGTAGATGTACCACTGTCTCCTGTAGTATCTCTTCTATCATCACCTCTTACAGTCCCCTCTCTTTTCTCTACAGGCTTCTTATATTCAGGTGAGAATCTATCCTTGAATCTATTGTCATTATTTACCTGAGACATTGCATTCTGCAAAGCATATTGAGCCTCTTGGAATCTTGTTGCAGACAACTCAACATCACCCTCAGAATCTTCATCAAAGGCATTCTCATTATTAATATAAATTGAGTTAGGATTAGCTAACTGTTCAAGATTTTCAGAGTTATTGAACTGGTCTTGAAGGAGCTTCATGGCATCTTGCTTAACCTGTGGTTCTGCATCTGACTCATTAAGAACTCTCCTCACCTCATTATTGTATTGTGAAGTTTCTCTGTAGTTCTTAGCCATCTCACTACCTTCATCCTCAAGTTCTTTTAGAACTCTATC
>UMFI01005250.1_pt1 | contig 19847 bp, 20 predicted proteins | sample 1964951 | NCBI WGS metagenome assembly UMFI01 (sample SAMEA4836040, study PRJEB28245) | human gut metagenome | biome: gut microbiome; material: fecal sample | place: Denmark | collected 2008 | reverse complement strand
AGGTAAGCTCATAGTTAATCAACTTCTTGGAATATGGAACACTTCTTAGTTTTCTTTTGAAGTCATAAATAACTAAGCTAGTTACCTATTTATCTCTATTTCCTATATAATCAGCTAAATCTAAAAGAGTTTTACTTCTCTCTTCTCCAAATCTAGCTCTTATAATACTCTTAGCTTCTTCTATTGTTTCAGATAATAATTTCTTACTTTCTGCCATTCCTAGAATAGATGGATAAGTAGATTTATCATGCTCTAAGTCACTTCCTACTGGTTTACCAATAGTTTCAAAATCTCCCTCAATATCTAATATATCATCTTTTATTTGAAAAGCAAGTCCAATTAATTCAGAATATTTTGTAAGTACTTCTCTATCCTCAATAGAAGCATCAGCTATTACGCAAGCTACTTCCACAGGTAATTTTATAAGCTTTCCTGTCTTATGTGCATGCATATATCTCAAAGTTTCTAAATCTATTTTTTTACCTTCACTAGCAATATCTACCATCTGTCCACCAATCATTCCATTGATACCAGCATAACTAGATGTAAGTTTTACTATTTCAACTATCTTCTCAGCTGAAAGATGAGAGTTTTTCTCAGTAAGTACATAGAAAGCATGTGTTAAAAGAGCATCTCCTATAAGTATCCCCTCTGCCTCTCCAAACTTTTTATGAGTAGTAAGTTTTCCTCTTCTATAATCATCATTATCTAAAGCTGGTAAGTCATCGTGTACTAAAGAGTAAGAGTGTATCATCTCAATAGCTGAAGCTGTAGCTAGCCCTTTTTCTCTTTCACACCCTAAAATATCCAAAGTCATAAATAGAAGTATAGGTCTTAATCTTTTTCCACCATTTAATACAGCATATTTCATTCCTTCTGCTATAACCTCTGGATAAGTTAGCTCTCCTAGATACTTATCAATTCCATCTTCTACTAATTTTTTTCCCATTCCAAGATACTCTTTAAATAACATCTTATACCTCCTCAAGTAGTATTTCATCATCTTTCTCTACTACTTTTAAAACTTTTCCCTCTGCTTTATTTAATAAGTCAGAAGATTTTTTTAATAATTTCATAGCTGTTTCATACTCTTTTATAGAATCAGCAAGGGATAAATCTCCACTTTCTAATCTCTCTATTATCTCATCTATCTCTGCAAGATTTTCTTCAAACTTCATATTTTCTCCTATCTAGTATAGAAAGTTATACATTTTTTTCCATATTTTCTTTCATCAGCTTTTTTGTACTCTCCTACAGTATCAGCCATCTCTTCAAAAACATGGTGTTCACATATTATTAGTCCATCCTCAGCTAAGATTTTATGTTTTTCAATAGCTTTCATAACCCTTGTACACACCTCATCTTTATATGGTGGGTCCATAAAGATTATATTAAATTTTTCTCCTTTTCTTCCTAAGATTTCAATAGCTCTTAATACATCATTTTTATAAGCTCTACATCTATCTTCATAACCTAAGTTATTTACATTTTCTATTATATATTTTAGAGCTTCAGCATCTTTCTCTATCATCACAGCTCTCTTGGCTCCTCTACTTAAAGCCTCTAAAGATATGCTTCCACTTCCACTAAATAGATCTAAAAATACAGAGTCTGGTACATATGGAGCTATTATAGAAAATAATGACTCCTTCATACTTCCTAATGTAGGTCTTGTATCTGTTCCCTTTCTACTCTTTATTCTCTTATTCTTTGCATCTCCTGCAATTATTCTCATCACATCAACTCCATTAATAGATAAACATTGCATCTCCAAAACTGAAGAAATGATACTTTTCTTTTACAGCAGTTTCATATACACTCAACATAAACTCTCTGCTTGAAAAAGCTGATACCAACATAAGTAAAGTAGATTTTGGTAGGTGAAAATTTGTAATAAGAGCATCTATAACTTTAAACTCATATCCTGGATAGATAAATATATCTGTACTTGCCTTTTGAGCAATTACTTTTCCATTCTCATCTACTGATGATTCCAATGCTCTTGTACTTGTAGTTCCTACTGAGATTATTCTTCTTCCTTCAGCCTTTCCTTTGTTAATTATATCTGCTGCTTCTTGAGGTATCTCAAATATTTCCTCATGCATCTTATGGTCTAGCACATCTTCAGTCTGTACTGGTCTAAATGTTCCTAGTCCTACCTCAAGAAATATATCTACAATCTTTATTCCCTTTTTTTCTATCTTTTCTAAAATCTCTTTAGTGAAATGTAGCCCAGCCGTTGGTGCTGCTACTGACTCTCCTCTTTGAGCATATACAGTTTGATATCTCTCTTTTTCCTTTAAAGTTTCTACTATATATGGTGGTAATGGCATATTTCCTAGTTTATCTAATACCTCTTCAAAAGCTCCCTCATAGGTAAATTTTAAGACTCTATTTCCATCATCTTTTATCTCTATTAGTTCAGCTACAAGTTCACTATTTTGTCCCACATATAATTTTTGCCCAAGTTTTAATTTTTTAGCTGGTTTAAGTAGACACTCCCAAGTATCTAGATTTATTCTTTTTATAAGTAAAATCTCCAACACTCCACCAGTCTCTTTATGTCCAAAAAGTCTAGCTGGAATTACCTTAGTAGAGTTTCTTACTAAGATATCTCCCTCTTGTAGATAATCTATTATATCATAAAAATGCTTGTGCTCTATCTTTTTATTAGTTTTATCTACCAACATAAGTCTAGCATGGTCTCTAGGCTCTCTTGGCTCCTGTCCTATTAACTCCTCTGGTAGATGGTAATCATAATCATGTAGTTTTGTAGACATTAATTTTCCTCTCTTCTCTTTCCAATTACTACTCTATCTATTCCACCATAATCTTTTACTATTGATAGTACATCAAATCCATTTTCTCTCATAAAATCAGCTACTTTTTCAGCCTGATTATATCCTACTTCAAAAGCTAAATATCCATCTTTTGTCAAAAACTCCTTAGCCTCTTTGGATATTTTTTCATAGAAATAATACCCATCTCCATTGTCAGTCAAAGCATTTTTAGGCTCATACTTCAATACCTCTGGCATGAGTTCCACATACTCCTCTGTTGGAATATATGGTGGATTTGAAACTATCAGATTAAATTTCACATTTTTGTATTTCTCATCTCTTAAGATAGAAAAAACATCTGACTTAAGAAATTTTACATTAGTAGCCTCATTTATATCTCTATTTTGTATAGCTACCTCTAAAGCTCCTTCACTTATATCTAGTCCTAACACATGAGCATTAGGCAACTCTTTACCAAGTGATATAGCAATAGCTCCACTTCCTGTCCCTATATCCATTATCTTAGGACTAGGTAGCTCATTTACAAGATATTTACATTGTTCTACTAATATCTCTGTATCAGCTCTAGGAATAAGAACTCTCTCATCTACTTTAAATGGATATCCATAAAATTCCCATTCTCCAAGTAGATATTGTAAAGGTTTTCTCTCTTTTCCTCTAGCTACTAACATCTCTCTTATTCTATTTTTATCTTCCTCTTCTATCTTTTTATTTAGATTCAAAGTAAGTGTCACTCTACTTACCTTTAAGATATGTGCAAAAATATATTCAGCATCAAGTCTTGCATTAGGTACTTGATGTTTCTCTAAATATTCAATAGATTTCTTGAGTAAATCATAATTTTCCTCTTTATAGTTTTTAGTATCTAACTCTAAATCTCCCTTTTTTTCTATAAGTTCATCAAAACCTATTCTACCTCTTGCCATCTCCCTTAGGTATTTTTTTATTGTATCTTTTTGTTCTGTTGTAAGCTCCATATCAAAATATGCATAGAGAGTTATTCTATCTAATTTTAAAACTGCTGCTATAAGTTTTTCACTTTCAAGACGGGGTTTTGAAAAAGAGTATTTTTGCAAATACTCTTTTGAAAAATTTAATATTTCTAACAGATTCATATTACTCTTCTGATGCACTAGCTAACATCTCAGCTTGGTTGAATGTGATAAGAGCATCTATCATCTCATCTATGTCTCCATCTAAGAATGCATCTAATTGATATACAGTAAATTTAATTCTGTGGTCTGTAATTCTTCCTTGTGGGAAGTTGTATGTTCTGATCTTTTCAGATCTATCCCCTGTTCCTACTTGAAGTTTTCTTTCACTCTCTACTTGACTTCTTTGTTTTTCGCACTCCATCTCATATAGCTTTGATACTAAGTGCTTCATAGCTTTCTCTCTATTTTTTAACTGAGATCTCTCATCTTGACATTGTACTACTATTCCTGTTGGTAAGTGAGTAATTCTAACAGCTGAGTCAGTCATATTTACGTGCTGTCCTCCAGCTCCTCCAGATCTATATGTATCTATCTTAAGATCTTTAGGATCAATTTTTACCTCTTTTACGTCCTCTACCTCTGGTAATACAGCTACTGTAGCTGTTGATGTATGTACTCTTCCTGCTGATTCTGTTTCAGGTACTCTTTGTACTCTGTGTACTCCAGATTCAAATTTTAATCTTGAATAAGCTCCAAGTCCATTGATACTGAATACTGCTTCTTTTATTCCTCCAATACCAATCTCTTGTTTTTCGATTATCTCTACTTTCCACTTTCTTCTCTCTGCATATCTATTATACATTCTGAATAGGTCTCCAGCAAATAGAGCAGCCTCATCTCCACCTGCTCCTCCCCTGATCTCTACGATAACGTTTTTGTCATCATTTTCATCTTTTGGAAGTAAAAGAATTTTTAACTCTTTTTCATACTCAGGTAATTTTTCCTCAAGCTCTTTTTGCTCTTCGTTCATCATCTCTCTCATATCATGATCTTTTTCATTTCTGATATTCTCTTTTATAAATTGTAAATCCTCACTAAGAGTTTTATACTCTTTATATTTTTCTACAAGTGGTGTTATATCAGCTAATGCTTTATTACATTCCATCATTTTCTTTGGATCAGATAAAATCTCTGGGGATCCTAACATCTCATTAAGCTCATCAAATCTTCTTACAACTTCTTCTAACTTAGCGAACACTTTCTTCTCATCTCCTTTTCTACACTATAACTTAATAATTATATCATATTTATCTAAAAAAATCAATGTAAGGTAATATTCCTTGTCATTTTTAAAAGGTATTTTTTATAAAATTTAAACAAAATAGGGATATTGTAAAATTTTAAGTTACAATATCCCATTAATATAAAATTATTTAACTAATTTAAAATCATCTATAAATTCATTAATATATTGAATTACATCCTTTAAGATTCTTTCTCCTAATTCTTTAGTAGAGTTTTTAGGATCATACGGTCCTATCCATCCATTAGAAACAACATCTTTAAAGCTTCTCACAATTTTTACATTTCCGTTTTTATAATTTAAAAGTGAAATATATTTATTTGTTATCTTATCTGATAAATCATTTATTTGTAGTGGTTCACAATAAGCTAGATTTACAGATTTCTCATCTACTGCCATAGCTACACTTGTTTCTTGAATATCTCCATGTCCACCATCATAATCTGGATTTAATAATTTTGCTAAATTCCACCAATCAATAGTAGCAATAAGTCCACCTTTTTCATAAGTATCCAATCCCACTTGATCAAGGGCAGCAATATTTCCACCATGTCCATTTACAAAAATAAATTTCTTTATTCCATGTTTTAATAAGGAATCTACTATTGAATTCATAACTCTTATCAAATTTTCTGTTCCTATATTAATAGTTCCTGGAAAATCTTTAATAGACTGACAATTTCCATATGGTATAGGAGGTAATGCTAAGATATCCTCTCTCATACTTAACTCATTAACAATATAATCTGGAATTATATAATCAGTCCCTAATGGTGCTTGTGCTCCATGATACTCAACACTCCCTATTGCTATCATAGCAATTGGTTCTTTTTTAATAAGTTCCATTGCATCTTTTGCTGGTACATTACTTATTTTCATTTTCCCCTCCTATTTATTCTCAGAAAAATTTACATTATATAACTCATAAAAACCTGTTGGATTTATTGTAAAGTTTTCAATATCTTTTTGTGTTACCACATTTTGACTTTGATTTACTAAAGTTATAATAGGTAAATCCTCTTGAACTATCTCTTGAACCTTTTTGTATGCTTCCATTCTTTCAGCTTGATTTGTTGATGTTCTAGCAAAATCTAAAAGTTTATCTACTTCTGGATTAGAATAAAATGATCTATTACCAGGTCTACCATGAGCAGATGTATGGAAAAGTGGATATAATCCATAATCAGCATCTCCTGTAACTGTTACCCATCCTAATAAAAACATCTCATGTTCTCCTCTAGCTGTTCTATCTATATATGCTCCCCATTCTAATGTTTCTATTGTTAAATCTATTCCTATAGCTCTAAATTGATCTTGTAAAATTGTAGCTATATCTTTTCTAATATTATTATCATTAACCCAAATAGTTGTTTTAAATCCATTAGGATATCCTGCTTCTTTCATTAATTCTTTAGCTTTTTCAATATTATATTCATAATTTTTAGCTTTTTCATTATATCCTGGAACTAATGGTCCTATTGGTGCATTTGCTTTACTAGCTGTCTTTTTATATACAACATCTATTAAATCTTGAGTATTAATAGCATAAGCCATAGCTTGTCTCACTTTAGGATTTGTAAATGGTTCTTTTAATGTATTTATTCCTATATAAGCATTACCTAAAGATTGCTGCATCAAGAAGTTAAATTCTCCATTCTCTTTTATCCTATCTATATCAATAGGATCTATTTCATAAACTATATCAACCTCTTTTGTCTCTAAGGCAATAGATCTATTTGTTCCTTCTGGTATTACTCTAAATATTACATTCTCAACTGGTGTTTTTCCCATAAAATAATCTGGATTAGCCTTTAAAGTAACTCTATCTCCTGATTGCCAATTTTCAAAAACATATGGTCCTGTTCCTATTGGATGTTGACCATATGAATCACCTTTTTCAAGTACAGCTTTTTTATTTAAAATAGCTGCTCCTGGATGAGATAAATGGCTAAGTAATGGCCCAAATCCACTTTTTGTTATTACTTTTACTGTATATTCATCTACTACTTCAATTTTTTCTATTTCTGTTACTAAAAATGCTACTGTTGGTTGTTCTTTCATTCTTTCAATTGAAAATTTTACATCTTCAGCTGTTAATTTTTCTCCATTATGAAACTTAACATCTTTTCTTAAATGAAAAATTGTAGTTTTCTCATCTATATTTTCCCAGCTCTCTGCAAGACCAGGAATAATATTTAAATTATCATCTTTTTCTACTAATTCATCATATACTTGTTGATATACTCTTACACTTGGGGTATCAATAGCCTTTTGAGGATCCAAACTTCTTGCGTCTGCCCCTTGAGCTACTATTAAAGTATCTTTTTTTTCTATTTTTTTCTCTTCTTGTCCACAAGCTAAAAATAACATTGATAACACCAATGATGATACTAACAATTTTTTATTCATAATTTCTTCCTCCAATATGTAATAAATAATTTTTACAATTATATCACATTTTGGAATTCATGTAAATTTTTTTTATTTTTATTTAAAAATGAAAATAATTTCATTTTTTAAAATTTATCTTTATACTTTCTAGCCTTATATTGTAAATATCTTGGAGATATTCTTCTAAAAAAATTGATAAGGGAAGTTTTGTCAATGGCTGTTCTTCTAATATCAAATAAATCCTTAGTAAATATTCCACTTCCAGTGTCAGTAGATACAGCAAAAGAGTATCCACACTTTTTGACCATCTCCACTACCTCTTTTCTTTTATGTCCATATGGATAAGCAAAAACTTTTAATTTTTTTCCAAGTCTTTTCTCTGTAATCTCCTTATCCTTTACTATCTCCTCTCTAGCTCTCTCATCATCTACATCAAAAAAACTCACATGAGTAAGAGTGTGTCCCCCAAACTCTATGTGACCACTATTTTGTAACTCCATAACCTCTTCATCACTCATAAGGTCAAATCTCTTTTCATTGTCACTCTCTACTGTCCATCTATTATAATCTAGTCCTGACACTAAAAATATAACTGCTTTCATATTATATTTCTTCAACATAGGATATAGAATATTATAGTTATCTTTATATCCATCATCTACAGTAAGTATGATATATTTTTTGTAAAATCTATTTTGTAATCCTATCTTTTCTAAATCTTCAAAGGTAATAGTCTCATAGTTTAACCATTTTAAAATTTTAAGATGAAGTTCAAATTGTTTTTTAGTAACAAAAAGCTTTATCTTTCCACCCTCACTTTTTTCATTTACAAACTGATGATACATAAGCACAGGTATCTCATATTTTTTTATCTTAGCATAATGATTTTCAAACTCTAATATACTCTCTAGCTTTCCATATAGATATGGTAACTTGAAAATCTTTTGTAAAACATCTAAGACAGAATTTTCTTTTTCACTATAAATTATACTTCCTCTATTAAAAAGTGTAGTAAATATAGCTGAAAAAATAGAGGTGTAGATTACCTCATTTCTTCCACTATTTAGATTTTCTAACTCTTGATTTCTATCTCCAATTACATATATTCTCATAATTTATCTATAAACTCCTCTATCTTTGCTACTGCGTTCTCTTTGCTAAAATCATGTGCTCTTTTATAGGCTAACTCCTCATACTCTCTTCTCTTATCTATATTTTTCAAGTAATAAGCTATCTCTTTTTTTAACTCCTCTTTACTATTCTCCACTAGTTTCCCATATTTAGAATCCTCTCCTAATATCTCTCGAGTTCCATCTGTCTTAGTAGCTATTACCATTGTTTTCAATGTCATTGCTTCTAAAGTAGTAAGAGAAAATCCCTCCTCTTTAGAGGTTACTATATAAAGTTCTGCTCTTTTTATATAGTTATATGGATTGAGTCTTGCTCCCAATAGAAAAATCTCTTTCTCCATTCCTAGATTTTTTATCTTATTTTCTAAGCTTTCTCTCTCTTTTCCCTCTCCTATCAATACAAGCTTTTCAGGTATATTTTGCTCTTTTTTAAGTTCAGAAAATACATCTATCAATAAACTTTGGTTCTTATTCTCTGTCAAAGACCCTACACTTAATATATATCTAAAATCTTCAGCTATCTCTACTTCACTTTTTTCAACTATATTTTCCAATCCCATAAAATTATAGAGTTTCTCTATCTTAGGATGAGTTGTATTTTTCTCAAAACCTCTTTTCATCCTCTCATTTATAGTTACTATATAATCATACCTCTCTTGATTCTCTCTCTTCTGTTTACTCTTTGGTAGCTCTCCATTTCCAGCGTGGCTCCATCCTACCAATATTTTTCCTTTCAGATTTAATTTGTGCAGATTTCTAAGTAATCCCATATTATAATCTATAATTATATCTGAAAAATCTAAATATTTTTGTATCTCTCTCGTTGCTCTTCTCTTTTTCTCTCTTAAAAGAAATGAATACCAAGCTCTTTTCAGGGGATTTTTACTATGTCTACTTTTTTCTAAGCTTCTACTGAAATTTTGAGATGTCAAAAAAGAGTACCTTATCCATTCAGGTATCTCTTCTATATAACTTTTCTCATCTCCTATATTCTGCTCTACTAATAGTAATATCTCATATTTTTCTGGACTAAGTGCTTTTAAAAATTCGACTAACATTTTTTCTTGTCCACCAATAGAGATACTACCATTATGTATCAGTAGCCTCTTTTTCATATAAAATTTTCTCCTTAGATATTTTAATTTTTAAATATACCTCAAATAAACTAAATTTTTTTCTCAAAATAATTATAATATTCAATTTTACTTTTTTCTAATTCTAGATTATTTATAAAATTCTTAAGAAATATCTTTCTATTTTTAGGCTTTCCATTATTAACATTTATTTTAATAGTTGACTTCCTAGCTTTATTTATAAATTCTCCTTTAAATTTAGGGCTTTCATATTTTTGATAATTTATTTTTATTCCCCTTGTCTCTTGAGAAGAAGGGGAGCTTTGAAATACTATCATTCCCTCATATATATTTTTAGGAAATTCTAATTGATAATCTTCTATCTTATCACTTAATCTACTCTTCAAATAAATTAATTTTAAAATTTCCATATTTAAATTTTTCATAAAAATATGTTTCTTTAATATTCCTTCTATATGTTCAGATTTTAACTCAATATAAAATATATATAAATTTTCGTTATTATTTTTTTCTTGTACAAAAAGTATTGCATCACTAGAATTATAAAGTGTTCTTGTATAAATAGGTGATAGTTTCATTGATTCATTTAGATTATTTTCATCTAAGGTAAAAGCCAATACTTTATATTCAGTATCTTTATATAAAATTGGAAGTTCTTTTAATTCTGCTTCAATAGCAGTCTCAGTTATATTAATTACTGTATAACTATCTATTTTTTTCTCACTTTCTTTTATTTTTATCTTTTCTGACAACCAACTATCTAAATACTCTAATAATTCCATAATTATCAATCCTCAATTGATGAATAAATATCATCACTTAGATTATTTAAATTATCTACTGTTTCATTAAAGCTTTCTACTTCTAATCCAAATTCTCCCTTATTCATCTCTTTTATTTCGTTATTCTTTACTAAATATGATGAAATATCTTTTATTTTTATAATACTATCTTCTGCTATTCCATTATCATTCATAATTCTTTCTTTATCAGTAACAGAAACCTTATTTAGCATAATTAGATTATTCAATTCATTAATTATATATGGACTATGAGTAGTCATTACAATATTTATACCATAATTTATCATTCTTGCAAAAATTCTAGCTATTTTTCTTTGGTTTTCTGGATGTAAATTCAACTCAGGTTCATCAATTAAAAAATAATCTCCTTTAATAGCAAAGTATTTTAAATAATTTATTATTCCAACTACTGTTTTTACCAATGATGAACTAGTATATAGCTCCAATTCTTTCCCATTTTCTGTTACATATACAATTTTTTTATTATCCTTAACTTTATATTCCCCACAAAGAAAATTCTTTTCTATATCTTCAGCTAATTGAATAAATTTATTATTCTTTCTTGTTTGTCTTTCCATTACTCTTGGCATTTGACTTAAAAAATTTATATAGTCATTAATTGGTTTTGGATATCTAGAAACCATATCTTTTAAAATTTCTTCATCTCTATTTTCTCTAACAAAGGAATCTAAAATATTACTTCTTCTTATTAATAACTCATTATAAAAAATTGCAAGTCCACTTCTTTCTGCTGGAAATGGATACACTCTTTTTAAATTAAAAATTATTGCTATTATATAATTTGTAATAACTCTATTGATTCTTTCTATTTCATTCGGTTGATTTCTAGAGATATTAAAATCTAAATCAAAAGTTTCTCCAATCTCGTTCTTAAACTCTTCGTCTAATCTTATTTTAATATTGATTCCTTCTTTTTCAATTATTCCATAATGATCCCCAATAAAAAAGAATCTATTTGGATGAATTTTTTTATTTAAATTTATTGAATCATAATCAATTTTTATTTTAAAATTTTTAAAGAAATCTTTTGATACTGAAAAAATTACTGGTAACCTCTCAGTTATTTTCTCTTCTATATTTAATAATAATTCTTTTAAATAATTTTCCTTAAATAGCACCTCTTCTAAATTTATCTCAATCTCTCTTTTGTCTTTTGGTAATTCTTTTATAAACTCTTTATTATTCTTAAAATTCAGATTATTAATCGTAGTAAGAATAGTATATATTAAATAATTTATATAAGTTTTTCCTGTGTTATTTTTTCCACAGAAAATATTTAATCTATTTAGTTCTATTCTACCTTTTTTTATAGGTCCTAGATTTTCAAACATTACTTTCATACTATCCCTCTCTCTTTTTATTTACTATCTTAACTTTAGAAAAATTTCTATACTCTAAAGTTACATTCTCAAAATTTTTTATTCTATATTTCTTAGTATTCTTTCAAATATACTATCTAACAAATTAAATCTATTTTGGTATAAAGATCTTTTTTTAGATGGAATCTCTTCTATATTTTTTCTCTCTAATTTTTTAGGAAGTAACCACATACCATCTTTTTCTTCTCCATCTAAACTTGCCCAAAACTCATCATAATTAGCATGGACTTTTCCCTCTTTTCTCTTTCTATAATGGTCAGAAAAATATATGTGTTTCTCTCTACTTACTCCTAATACTCTATACTCTGGAAAAAGTAGATAAAGAATCTCTAATACCAATCTTTTAGGAAAAACTCCATACATATTTTTAGTAGCCTCTTTTATAAGATTAGTGTCTTCTCCCTTTTCTAATCCTTGTAGTCCCCCTATAATTATACTATCCTCTAAAAATCCAAAGGTAAGTTTAGCTAATGGTTTATCCTCAAAATTGTAACAAACTAATGTAAACTCTCCCTCTTTTTCATAAGATGGATACAAGTTTAAAGAAAGCTTGTACTCACTATCATTTTTCCCTTGAAAAGTACAAAGCTCTAATTTTCCATCTCTATATAGTTTATCTAATAATCTTTCTGGAAATCTTTTATCTAAAATTTCATAAGATGTAGTTATGGCTTTTACTTTATCTCTATTTATTAATGAATTAGTCAGATATGGTCTATGTAATTTACTACATAGACTAGGATATCTATATACCTCATCTCTTAAATATTTATGTGAAAGGATGAAATCAGCTATCTCTTTTGAATAACTATACATTAAGATATTTCTTCCAATATATTTTATACCTTTTTTAAAATTATTAATTTCTCCCTTTCCTTTACCGTTTTTCATAACTGAATAATATAATTTTACTCCTTGTAACATGTGCTCTCTCCTAGTAATTATTTACTAATTTCTCCCACATATATTATACCTGTAATTAATGACAATTTTTGTCATTTTAGGTGTAAATTATATTACTTTTTTATTACTAAATACCTCTATTTTTAATCCTAAATCTCTTGACTTACTTCTACCAAATATTTACCATAATCAGTTTTTAATAGTGGCTCTGCTAATTTAAGTAAATCCTCTCTACTTATCCACCCATTTCTATATGCTATCTCCTCTATACATGCCACATAGTTTCCCTGTCTTTCCTGTATAGTTTCTATAAAGTTAGAGGCTTGTAAGAGATTTTTATGTGTTCCTGTGTCTAACCAAGCAAATCCCCTTCCTAGTAGATTTACTTTTAGAGTTTTTTCCTCTAAGTATAATCTATTTAAATCTGTTATCTCTAGCTCTCTCCTTTTACTTGGCTTAATACTTTTAGCTTTCTCTATTACTGTGTTGTCATAAAAATATAGTCCAGGTACTGCATACTTAGATTTTGGATTTTCAGGTTTTTCTTCTATTGAGATTACATTTCTATTTTTATCAAATTCCACTACCCCATATGCCCTTGGGTCTTTTACTAGATATCCAAAAATCTCTGCTCCTTTTTCTAATCTAGCTGCATTTTTTAAAATTGGAGAGAAGGCTTGTCCAAAGAAAATATTATCTCCTAAAACTAAAGCTACATTGTCATTATCTATAAAGTCCTCTCCTATTATAAAAGCTTCTGCTAATCCATTTGGTTTTTCCTGTACCTTATACTCTATTTTCATACCAAGTTCACTACCATCTTGAAACAATTCCTCAAAACATCTTAAATCTCTGGGAGTAGAGATTATTAGTACCTCTCTTATCCCTGCTAACATAAGTACAGAAAGAGGATAATATATCATTGGTTTATCATATATAGGAAGTATCTGCTTTGATATACTCTTTGTCATTGGATATAATCTTGTCCCTACTCCACCAGCTAATATTATTCCTTTCATCTCTATGCTCCTTTTCTATATAATAATTTTTTCTTGTTTTTTTCATTATTTTAGTTATTTTTACTGTTTTATATTAAAAAAGTGAAAAAATATAAAATTACATACGTTTTGAATATGCTAAAATACTAACTTTCGACCCTCTACCTTTAAAAGGTATTTTACAAAGCCATAAGCATATATTTTTCAAATGCATATTTATACCTTTTTTCTTTTAGAGAGAGGTTAAATTTGATTTTATGGGGTCATTATTCTTAAGTAAAATTATCAACTATAATATTTACTTTTATTTTTTCATTATATAATTTAAATTAACTTATTTATTTTCTACTATTCTATAATATTTATTTCATATATTTTTATAGCTGGGTGTTCATCTTTAATCATCTTAAATATAAGTTCATCAATTAAATATTCTTCAACATCACCATAAATTTTTTTCTCACTATTTTTTTGTTTACCAATATAAAACTTATATGGCAATGAATTCAAATTATTCTCTTGTATCAAACTTACTTTTTTTAAATACACATTTTCATTAAAAAATCTTATCTTTTTTTCTCCAACTCTAACTACTATCTCATTATTTTTATTTGATTCTATTACCTTTTTCCTATCCTTTATATCTACTTTGGGGAATATTTCATACTCTAAAGCTAATTTATTTTCCTCAATCTTATCATAACTTAGAGGTTCTACTTTTTTAGTATCTAATATTAAAGTATTTTTATCTTTATCGTATTCTCCATTAACTATAAAAACTTTATCAGAGGTTTTATATAAAACAACTTTTAATTTATTATCTACTCTTATTATCTCGTAATCTCTTTTATATTTATATAAATTTATTATATCTTTTACATTGTAAAGTATTAACAAACTAATCTCAATAATAAGTATTAATTTACATATTTGTAACTTTCTTTTATGCTTTGAACTATTAATTCCATAACCTATAAAAGCTAAAGAATTAGCTATAGTTATTATTAAAATAAAATATAAATAAAAATTTTCAGAAAATCCTAAAACTACTTCTTGCAAAAAATTTGGAGTAAAAAATGTTAAAAAAATTAATACAGTTCCACAAGTTAAAACTCCAAAAACCATTCCTATATACATTAAAAATAATATTGATATAATGTACTCAGCTTTTTTAGTTTTATCTAGTTCTTTTTTTATTTTTTCAACTATAAGCAGTAATATAAATATAACTAGTACCATTATTAAATTTTGGGAGATTTCTGTAGTATCAAAATTTACTAAATCTGATGAAACTCCATAATATCTTTTAAAATTAATTTTTCTATAGCTAAAACTTATATAATTTAATAAAGATGTTCCTAATGATATTATAGGTAATAACATCCCTAATATCATCAATATTTTTGTTATTTCTTTCTCTTTTTCAAAAAGAATTCTTAAATATTTTTTTATTTTTTCCATATTTATACTCCTTTTATTTCATTTCTATTTTTCCAAATCTCTCATATAGTTTAGGATATTTTTCTGTACCTATAAATTCTACTTCTGCTTTTCCTTTAAAATTTAAAGCTCCTGTTGAAAATAATGTTATAACCTTGTCAAACTTTATATTTAATAGTAAAAATAGTTCTATTGGAAAAGTATTTTCTATCACTTCAATATTAAAATTTTTAAAAACCTCTTTATAATTTGTCTTCTCTCGTGGATGAGCTTTAATATAAATCTTTCTTCCATTTTGTTTTTCAATAATTTCTCTGTAAATTTTTATTTTTTCTTCTTCTGTTATAATTTTATCTTCAGATAAAGGTTGAGTTAATAATAAAATTTTTCTATCATCTTCTTTCAAAATTTGAAATTTTTTTATATCCATATTAAATACTTCTAAAATTTCTTTTTTAGCTTCCTGTGATAAGTTGCTCCAAATTTCTTTAATATTTATAATTTCAACTTTATCTTTAATTAAATTAGGTATTGGAAGGACTCCAGTTAAATAAATTTTAGATATTTTTTCTGATAGCCCATATATTTTATATTCTTTTTTCCTTTTCTCAATAATACATTTTCTAAAATATTTATTAATCTTTATTTTCTTTATCTTTCTATTTGCTTCGGTTTCAATTAATTTTATATTATAATTTAAACTTCCATCTTCTAAAAGTGATATTTTCCCTTTAAAATTATTTAAGAAAAATTGACTATAAGTAATATGATCTTGTAAATAAATTTCTTCAAAATTTTTTATTATTTTTAATAATTTATGACTTTCTCTCCATTTTCTATAACTATATAAAAAATCTTTTTTCTCTATTTTCTTTAATATAATACATTTAATAATTCTTAAATTTAAATTTTTTTCCATATTATCATTTATAAAATAAAAAATATCATTTTTTATTTTATAAAAATATATTAAACTTATAAATAATGTGTATCTGCTTTCTAAATATATTCCTTTCATTTTCCCCTTCATCTTCATTGGTTATTTAAAATTTTTACATATCTCCATTATTCTTTCTTCATCAATCATATCTTTTTTTATATGATAATATAGTTTATCATATAGAGAAAATTTAACTTTATTAAATTCTAATAATTTTTCCTTTTCTATATCTCTACTTGTTTTTACAAATGGAAAATGCCAATTAAACAAATCTGTATTATAAAACTTTCTTCCTTTTGGTATCACAATTCCTTCATATGCAAAAAATTTTCCTTCTTTATGTCCTTGGAAAAAATCAAAATATATATTCTCTTTTTTTAAAAGCCAACTATCTCCACCATCAAACAAAGTTGGATTTTTTATCACATATAACTTTCCATCTTCATAATGTAAATTTAATCTTGAATATGAAATTATATCTGTATCCTTTTTAGGAAGATACATTAATTTTTTCAGTTTATCGGTATCATAAACATGATCACAATCTATTTTTATAAACCATTCATTTTGAGGAATTTTTGATAATACAGCATTATAATAACTATCTAACCTATTTTCTAAAGGTATGTTATCTAATTTCTCATATCTAATATCATTTGCTGGAATAACAGTAAAATCATATTTAAACAAAATATATTTAGGATTCTCTTTACAAAATTTTTTTAAATACTCCTCAGTTCCATCATCAACTTCATTTTCTGATAATTTATGATATCCAATTACACCTTTTTTTATCACAGGAATAATACTTTCTAAACAAGCCTATACTGTTTTTATTTCATTTTTTACTCTTATAAAGGCCCAAGGTTCTACTGGGTTTTCTCTATATTTTTTATTAATATTTCGATATTTTCTTAATCTTCTTTTTAATCTATTTATCTTTTTCCATATTTTCATTAGATACCTCTTATTCTTCTACTAATTACTTTTCTCAAAAATTTCATATTAATTATTCTATTTCTCCAATAAATTTTCCTAAATATTGGAAAATTTTTTTGAAGCAAGATATTCCTAATTTCATTTTTTATTATATTTTTTTCTAATTTATTAAAGTTTTTCATATCAAAGTTATTTAATTCTTTTTCAAAATTAATAATTTCTTCTTTTGAAATACTTCTTTCTCTTTTTTTAGAAATAAAATTTTTTAAATTTCTTTCTCTTAAAAAAAATCTTAATTTTATAAATTCACTAAAGTCATCTTTTAATGATTTTTTTAAATTTTCTACAATCATTTCAAAACTTTTAATTGAATATTCAATTTTTTCTTTATTTTTTATATCGTTCATTATACTATTTTCTCTATTAATTCTATAAGTATATGTATATATATCTATATATTTTACTTGAGGCGAATTCATATAACACTTAAATGTAAACTCTTCATCTTCATGAATAATCCCCTCTAAAAATCTTAATTGTTTTTCTTCAAGAAAACTTTTTTTATATATTTTATTCCAAACCATTATTTCTGTTGAATATCCTAATAAATATTCTCCTGTCATACTCATATTACTTTTTATCTTTTCTTTATTTTTTCTTTTTTTTGATTTTTCTCATCAAAATACCAAAAATTACTATAAATAATATCTAAGTTATTAGATTCTTCAACTAAAACTTCAATAGTATTTACTTCAATCCAATCATCACTATCTAAAAAGTAAATATATTCTCCAGTTGCTTCTTCTATTCCTCTATTTCTTGCTGAAGCCAATCCACCATTTTCCTTGTTTATTATTTTTATTCTTTCATCTAATAGATATTCTTCTACTATTTTCATTGAGTTATCTTTAGTTCCATCATTTACTACTATTATTTCTATATTTTCATAACTTTGATTAATAACGGATTCTAAACATTGGCTTATATATTTCTCTACTCCATATACTGGGATAATAATACTTACTTTTATATCTTCTTTCATACTTTCCCTTTCTTTATTCTTCTCTTTTTTTTCTTCTAATTTTCTTTATTTTTTTTATCAATGATAATTTTTTAAATCTTTTTATCATATAAGCTATCCTATAAATAACATTTTTTTTATAAGGATATTTCATCTCTTTATAAGAGTCATACTGCATTGTTATCATATCATAATGTCTCCTATAATTAAAAAATATATCTTTTTTTAATTGAGTATCTATTATTTTTATTTCTCCATTTTTTGTTAAAATAATATTGCTTGGATTAAAATCTCCATGATAATATCCTAATTCATGTATTTTTTCTAATTTTTCTATACCTAAATTCAATTTATTTCTATCCCATACTTCTATATTTTTATTTTCTTCTATATACTCCATTAATAAAAAAGAGAAATTTATCATTCTTTTTTCTCTTCTATTAACAACACAATATATCTTTGCCAAACTTTCTATTCCTAAATCCATCGCCTTACTTACATTAACAAGAGTATTTAAAGCTTCTCCTTTTTTAAATATTGTCATTATTTTTCTTTGAATTAACTTATACTCATTTCTTGGCTCTTTATACACATATTTTTCTCCATCAACTTCAATTATAGATACATAATTTCTAGGTGTATTTTTTAACTCCTTTACAGTTATATAATCTTTCTCTAAGATTTTTTTACATATCTCTATATACTTTTTTTCAAAAGAATAAAGATTATACTCTCCATATTTTTCCTCTATCAATTTTTTCATATTTTTTCCTTTATCACTTCTATACTTATCTCATCTTTATCTAAGATATTGTCATACCCATACTCTGTTCTATAATTAGTTTTTGAAATCTCTTTCTTTCTCTGTCTATAATAAGCTAGGTTAGGTAAGTCTTTTTTTGATGGAGAACTTGGGTGAAACATATGTATAGGGTGTCTTTCATATTTTATAGATTCTACCTCTCCTCCATACTTAAAAAATCTATTTCCAAAATCATCATCCTCTTCTCCCCAACCTACATATTTTTCATCAAATCCATTTATTGCTATAAAATCTTCTTTATATACAGCAAATATTAGACTTGCCATTTTTACTCCTCTACTTCTCAATTTTACTTTATATAATACTTTATATAGTTTATCTTTCCTAAATGCTTTATCCATTAAGTAGTGCTCTTCTTTAGTAATATATTTATCATAAATTTTATCAAAATCTAACTGTTTATATTTTTCTATTTCTACTTGAATTAAATTTTTTATATTTTCTTCAACAAATATAGCTCTTCCACATATAATTTTTTTCTTCTGTCTAGCATTATATAGCTTTTCTATAAAATCACTTGAAAAGATTACATCTTGGTCTAAGAAAATTAAAAAATCTCCACTTGCCTCTCTTGCACCATTATTTCTTGAACGTGCTGCTCTAAAATTTAAATCAGCTTGATAAGTTTTCTTAATAGTAAATGGACATCTATCAATTAAATCTCCTATTACATCTTTTACATCATCTCTAGAACCATCATCTGCAAATATCAGCTCATCTATCATCTTTGTTTGATTTAATAAAGCTAGTATCATATTTCTTGCATATTCTAATCTATTATATAATGTTACAATTACAGTTATTTTCTCCATCTTTTACTTCCTTTATAATATATTTTCAAATTCTTTCATTACTAATTTAGCATCAAATTCTTTTAATTTTTTCTCTGCATTTATTAAATAATCTTTTTGTATCTCTTTATTAAT
>UMFI01004474.1_pt1 | contig 20157 bp, 25 predicted proteins | sample 1964951 | NCBI WGS metagenome assembly UMFI01 (sample SAMEA4836040, study PRJEB28245) | human gut metagenome | biome: gut microbiome; material: fecal sample | place: Denmark | collected 2008 | reverse complement strand
CGTCGCCGTAAACCCTTGCGTTGCCGTAAACCCATGCGTTGCCGGAAACCCTTGCGTCGCCGGAAACCCTTGCGTCGCCGGAAACCCTTGCGTTGCCGTAAACCCATGCGTTGCCGGCTTGCGATACATTTCCCTCTTTCTCTACATATCCTCCAAGTTCTCCAGCTTTCACGTCTCCAAATTCAACCAGTGCTTTAATTCTAAATAACTTTTTTCCAAATGCATTTGTGATAAATTCTGTTGTTAATTCAAATTTTTTCATTTCTCTTCTTCCTTTCTTGGCTTCCATTTTCCTAGTATTTGTTCCAGCTCTCTTGCTGTTAGCGTTTCAATTCCTAAGTCTTCCGCTTCCTGTATCGTGCCCTTGATTAGCTCACTCATTTCCCGGCTGTCGTAGGTGTGCGAACCTCGCATGAGTCTGTAAAATACTACCTCTTTGCCTTTTTCTAGCCGCCGTCCTATCGCAACCGTGTGAACGTCCTCTTTTTTGTACATGATATTGGTTGGGACATTGGTTTTTAAAACCGCTATGTCCCCTTTTATCAGCTCCGGCTGTCCGTATCTGCCTATCATCAAATTTTTGGCTTCCGCCTTGCTCGTTCCGACTTTTTCCGCTATTTTGGTGACTAAAACATGGAAATAGGCGTTTGCCGACAAGCTTCTTTTCTTGCGGAACGGTTTAATTATTACGGACAGTTTTTCCAACTTTTTCAGTTCGTCCACGCCCTTTATAAACCGCTCCGCCTCGTTGATTTCCAGGGTAACTGTTATCTTTTTGCTAAAATAATCCACCGCTAAGTTTTTTATTTTTCCAGTTAAATCCATGCTATTTCAGTCCTAATTCCTTCATGGCTTCAGCGTATTGTTGCTGTGTCGTCTGATACAGTGATTTTAAACCTCTTTGACTTGCCCATTCTTTGATCTGGGCTTCCGTCATTCCTTTTTTTTGCATCAGATCATAGAGCCGTTTTGCTTCTTTCTCTGTGATAACCTCGTTGCGTTTGTATTCGTCTGTATCCGCGTCTTTCGAGTCGTCCAGAAGAAATAAACTATTTAATGCGTATTTCCTCGCGTAGCTCGATGCCGCTCCGGTAATTTGTGCCGCGTCCATCTTTGGTTTACTCTCTTCTTCTCTGGCATATGCTGTAGTACAAAAACTACTCTCGCTTTCTACGTCTTTCAAAACTGCTTTCGCTCTTATGTAAAATCGGTTGCCCAACATAACGATTTCATCGCTAATGGACAGTAGTAAACCTTCTTCGTCTAACAACGGTTTTACCGCCTCGTAGATGTCCTCTAAGCTCCTATAGTTGTATTTGCCAAAGTCGCTGTACCTGCTTTTTGGCACCTTTAACTCTGCCTGAATTCTTTGCAACTTTTTGTGAATATCTCCCATCTTTCTTACCTCACAATCACACTCTTAGATGTCTCAATATGTGCCCCTGCGACCTCTTTCCCGGCTTTAATCGCCTTTTTAATCGCTGTCTTGTCCGCCTGTGGCTCTGGAATCCTGATGTATTCCTCTGTCAGACTGTCTAAGTCGTCAATGGTTACGGACTCGTTGCTCTTGTAGAATACGCTTACTCTTGCCGTTTTGAGCTTTTCGCCGCCAAGAGCATGGGACAGATAGTCCTTGCACCTCTGTGCGGCGTTCTCGCAACTTCTGCGGCGTTTCGCAAGCTTTTCTTCCTCCTCTTTGATTGCCTTTGCTTCTGCGGCATAATTCTTTACTGCCAGCGCGATTCCCTCCACCTTTTTGTCTCTCTCGATGTTGAGAGCCTCAAGTTTTTCAAGGTCGATAATTTCTCCTGTCTCCTCGTCTACGCAATCCATAATTGCACTGTCAATCTCATATAGTGTCATTGCTCTAATTCCTCCTCGTATCTCTCATATTCGTTGTAACTTTCCGCACCTCGTTTGATTGCTTTGTGTGCTGTTCTGCACTCATATTCTGCCTCAAGGTGCTGTGTTTTTAAGTACTCTCTAGCCGGGTCAAATCCTCGTTCCATTTCCTTCACCCCATGCCTCTTTAATAGCCTTGCTCAGTTCGTTGTAGCCTCTGGCGTATGCCTCTATCTTTTTCATGTCGTTGCTTCTTTCAACGCCCAGTCTAAACAGCTCAAGCAGTCCCTGTGCCACCTCTCTGTCTTTGACAGTGATCGTGACTTCTGCCGGGATTACTCCTTTCCCCATCACTTTATCGTCATATTCCTTCGCCTGGAACCACGTCGCATTAATCATCGCATCCATAGCCTAACCTCTCTTTCTTTCCTGCTATCCAGTCACCTAATGCTCCCTCGCATTGTTCTGGGGTATAATTTTTATTATCCTGCTCTAACCGTCCAACTATTTCTCCCAGTGTAGGTAGTTCTGGTACTGCTTCTTTTCGCTCTATCGCTCCCGCCGCTCTTATCATCTCTTGGAGCTTCGGTGGGTACTTGTCTATCTCCTTTTGTGCTTCTAACGCCGCTCTGTAGCTTCTGAGAAAGTTTGACTGTATGACCGTCTGAAAGTCCGCTGAATCTACTACCGCCCAGTCATGGAGCGTCTGTGGCGTTCCCACTGCCTTTTGCAACGTAGGGGGCAGTTTGTCAAACTCCTCTCTGTAACCGTAAATCCCATTGCTGCACGCCTTTGCCACTGTTGCCCATGCTTCCTGCTCGCTCAGGTAGCTGCTTTCCGCTTTGAGCTTACTGGCACGCTCTAAAATATCTGCCGGTGTCGGCGGAAACTTTCCTGTTGTCATGTACATCTGTGCCGCCACGCTTATCGTCTGGTAGTCGTTGTTCTTGCCTACCAGGCGGTACCACATGTCTAACGCCTGTTTGTTTGGAACAAAACCCGGAGACGTGTAAACGGTCTTTAATGCGGCTACGATTTTAGAAAACTCCGAAATCGTCATACATTCCGCCTCCCTCCTGTTCTTTCTGTGCTGCCCAGTGCTGTATATCCCCGTACAGTCGGTCGTTAATGTTCTTCGTGCTGTCGTTAGCTGTTTTCAGTTCAAAAAGTCCTAGCCACTCTTTATCCAATGACTGGTCTATAATCTGTTTCATCAGTCCAACATCACCGCCAGATAATTCATGTAACTTTTTGAGTAATGCTTTTAAAGCTCTATCCGTCCGAACCGGTTTTCTAATCTTCTTCCGCATGGAAAGAAATTCCAGAAACTTATTGTTTAGTTCCTCGTCCTCAAAGTATCTCGCGGGCGCGCCTTTATCTTTAGTATTATTACTAGTATTATTATTAGTATTATATATATTAGTATTATTGGTGGTCATTTTGACTATACCCCTATGGTCATTTTGACTACACCCCGTGGTCATTTTGACTATACCCCTATGGTCATTTTGACTATACCCCGTACTCGTTTTGACTATAGGGGTGTCAGCTTTTTCGTGAGCCATATAGCGGTTAAATTTCACTCCGCTAATCTCCTCTACTCTCTTTTCAACTATTCCTCGGTCTACAAGTTTTTCAATACTTCTTTGTGCAGTACTTTTTGATATACCAAGAAATTCGGAAATATATTTCAATGACCCCTTAAATTCTGATTCACCATCCTGCGAAAAGCCGTAAATAAGGGCATATGTGAGGAGTTCGTTCCCCTTTAACTGTAAATCTGATATCATCCAATCTTGAATAACGATGTATGCCATGTCTACCTCCTATCTTGACAAATTGCCAAGTCTTTTGTAAAATCTAGTTATGATTTATTAGGCAAGAGCTTAATGATAGGGCTCTTCCTTTTTTACCTCGTGTTCTACGCCGTCCTTATCAGTGTAAAACACCTTGTCATACTCTACGCCCTGCTGTCGTCCTAAAAGGGTGTAGAGTAGTCTAGCAACATACTCTGGTCTCGGAGGTTCATTCATTTTTGTCACTCCTTTTCATCACAATTTGCGAATCCCATCAATCTATAGGCATTTGCCAGTTTTTCAAGTCTTTCACTTAACATAAGCATATCGGTTTCACCTTCTTCTATCTTCCGTATTGTGTGGTAAATAACGCTTTCCATTTCTGCCTTGAGGTTGATTTGTTTGCATTCTCTTTCGTACTGGTTCGTTTCTTCCGGCGAAACACTTGTCCCTAATACCTTAAAAATATCTTCTAGCAGTTCGAGCTTTGGAGAGTTTTTACCAGTTTCATATCTGACTACTGTATTAATGCTAACGCCGGCTTTCTCGGCTAATTCTCCTTGTGTAAGCCCTTGCGCCTTTCTTAATCTTCTTAATTTTTCTCCTAACGCGCTCATATTTACACCTCGAATCTCTGTTGACGGTTATATTCGTCAATTCTCAACTTTGTGTTTGTTTTTGGTTCCCAGTTGTCTACATAGTCAATAGCTTCCTCATATCGTTTACGAGGGATGTTGTTTCGACTATTAACTTTAAATCTGTCTTGTAAATCCCTGTTACACTCTGCGAATACAACTTTGCTAATGTATGCATAGGCTTCTGTATTCTTGCCGCCTAATGCATTTAAAACAGCTTTATTGACGTGCTGTCGCAATGTCTGCTGTTGTCCATAGTCAATTACCATGTTGCTCTCAAGGTTCTTTATGCGGTCTTCGTGGTCTCCGTAGCCTGTGGCGAGTAAGCCTATCTGCTCCGCTATTGTTGCAGGTTTTTGATAACCACCTGTCTTTCTAATGGACGGAAGAACCTCTCCGGCTACCCAGTCAGTAAAGCGTTCTGCACTTTCTTTGCGGCTCTGGAAGATTACTTTGTAAAGATTAAGTTCGTTCACGAAGTTTGCATTTTGTCTCCTGCCCACGCTGTCGATGACCATACTAGTAGTAACCCCATCGGGTTTTAACCTTGATTTGACTCTGCTAGGTTGTTCAAGGTCCAATGCGTGGCAAACATCCGCTAAGCAGAAGTACGGTTCGTCATTAATTATCTGAGTCCGAATTGAACCGAACTCATTGTTTTCGAAGATTTGAATATTTTTCATCTAGTCGCCTTCTTTCTGTTCTTCACGTTCCTGCTTCTTATTGCTTGCCATTGCTTCACCCATACCAAGTAAGTAGCCTTTATTAAATTCAGACATATTAGGAATAGCTTTTGTTATAGCTTCAAGAATCTGTTTTTCTTTTTCTGACATTTTTCAACACCTCTCTTTCTCGACCTGCCATCATCAGTACCGGGAGGTCATTCCCGGCAGACGGTCATTTCTGACCGTTTCGGCTATTTATTTTCTAAAATAATTTCAAGCACATTTTTTTCTGTCACTCTCATATCAGTAACTCTTTTGTCTAAAAGCTCGTCCGTTTCATAAGCCAAAAAGTAGTCCGCATAGTGCTCTGTTTTGAACTTCATACCAAACATTGTTACTACTGTTCTAATTAATGTGCTATTGTCGATTACCATTAAAATATCGCAGAATTTCATTTTGTTTTCCCTCCTGTGTGGTTGTCTTGTGTTTCTTAGCTTAGTTATACTTTATCATAACTCAGATAAATTGTCAACAGTTTTTTATAACTCAGTTATATTTTTTATTGACTTTGTAATTACTATGGTGTACTATACTAATTAGAAAGGAGGTGTCAAAAATGAATCGTCTTAACGAAAGAATTGATTATCTGATAAAGAGTCTTGGGATGAAAAAAACAGCTTTCGCTGAAAAGCTTAATGTATCACAGGCTTTTGTATCACAATTATGTTCAGGGGTTAAACAGCCTAGTGAAAGAACAATACAGGACATATGTACTAAATTTAACGTCAATGAAGATTGGCTACGAACTGGAAACGGCGAAATGTTTATCGAATTAACAAGAGATGAACAGATAGAAAGCTTTGTCGGTGATGTACTGAAAAGCGAGGAAGATTCTTTTAAAAAGAAATTTATTTCGATGCTTTCGGCGTTAGATGAATCCGACTGGGAAGTTCTACAGAAAATGGTGGAGCTAATGCAGGAAAACAAAAAGGGCTGATTATTTCAGCCCCAGTAAAGCCTTGATGTGTACGTAGATGAGCCGCAAACAACGCTCATCTGCCATATCAAGCATTTTAATAATTTCTTTCCTGTAATCCATGCAACCCCTCCTGTTATCAAATCTTTACTGCATTATATGATGCACGTATCTTATTTATTCATTTTGGACATTATTTTCAACAAATCACTTGATATTTTATTCAATATCCTGTATAATTTTACCTAAATTATTAATATAGTAATAATAAAAAAAGGAGTAGAAAATATGAGCAAGGAAAAAACTAAAGTTTGCAAGTACTGCAAAGAAGAAATTGACGCAAAAGCTAAAGTGTGTCCTCATTGCCGGAAGAAACAAGGCGGCAAGTTGAAATGGGTAATTATCATTATCATCGTTCTGGCTGTTTTAGGCATGGCAATGGGTGGTGGTGACGATGACAGTTCTTCCACTGATTCTCAGACAAAGAGTACCACAGCAGCCAAGAAAGAAACTGCTAAAAAAGAAGAAACAAAAGAGAAAGACAGCGTAAAGGTTGGAGAATCTTTTGAGAATGACGGTTTAAAAGTAACTGCTAAAAAGGCTGAATTTGGATATGATGGTGGAGAGTACTTTACTCCAAAAGATGGATGTGAATATGTAGCTGTAGACTTTACCTGTGAAAATATTGCAGAAAAAGGTGACAAATATGTATCTGTATCTGATTGCGAATGCTATGCAGATAATTCAGCTTGCGAACAGCAATACATAGGAAACAGTGATTTTGTCAACACTAATTTGTCTCCGGGAAAGAATGTGAGCTTTACAGCATATTATGAAGTACCGAAAGACGCAAAGAAAGTGATTTTAGAATATAGTGCTTCGTTCTGGACAGACAAGAAGATAACTATTAATTTAAAATAATTAGTCCACTAATAGGACAACTAACAAGAGGGAAGAATTGATTCTTCCCTCTTTTCTTTTTTCCTCAAAATAATAAAAAAGCACCTGTCGAAACAAGTGCTTTGCCTTCCAGAATGGAACTATTAATGTTTTTAAGGCACAAAACTAAGCTAACATTTACATCCCAAAATGGAGCTATTAAAAACCTTATCTATATCCTACTCCCCTTTACCGTATTTGTCAATGAGTTCTTTTACCGCGTCTATATTTTCTTGTATAGTATTATATTCAGAATTACGATGTCCCCCAAATGCATGATAATCATGGTAATAATATCCAATACTAATATATCCGTTTGGCATTTTTATCCTGAACTCATTATTTGACTTAAAAACCATGTCCTCAGGCAAGGTGGCTAAGAATCTGTCCAATTTTCTTCTTTTATTAAATTTTAATTCTTGCATATTACTCTCCTCTGCCCTCGTAACCTCCGGGGCGGTAATAATATTTACATCTCCTTACAGTGGCAGGTTACCCAGCAATTTTGTTGTCCGCACGGTAATCTGTCATGTGGAAAATCGCCTCTGTTTTCCGGGCAATTTTCACAGTTATATTCATTTTTATAATCGTACATAAACTCTATGTACTTGTTTCTTTCTTCTGCTGTCATATTTTCCTTCTTTCTCCGGCGGATTCCGCCGCCGGGCGGGTATTTATTATAAAACTTCTAATTTATCGGCAACTGTCCAGAGGATTTTTTTAATTAAACTTCCTCCCGGATTCTTGCAAAACCAGTCTTCTTTTTTACAGTCGTAATACAATTTAGCTCCAAATCCCCAGTCAACAAGGTTTAATGCTTGACGCTGCGCAAAGCTTTTATATTCATCTGTGCAGATGCCATTAATGATTCTTCCACGTCCCATTGCTGCTGGCGTATTGGTTTCTTCAACCTCTAAGTATTTCTGGAAATCATTAATATAGATACGTTTCATGTCACCCTTCTCCCACACCTTATAGCCAAGGCGGATAAGCTTTTCCTCCATTGTTTCTCCCATAAGCTTTGCCTCCTTCCATGCTAATTTCAATCCTTCGGAGATGCAAAGACCTGCCTTTTTAACTAACTCCCATGCTCTTTTCATAATGTTTGATAAATTGTATTTTTTCATTTCTTTGTATCTCCTCTCTTGATTTACTCACATTATACACGATAGTGACTATTATGTCAAGAGAAAAATACACGAAAATATATTATTTTTTTCTTGATATTTATTTCAAAATAATGTACTATATATTTATAACGATTAAAGGAGGTTTCAAAATGGAAACACGAGCAAGAAAAAGAAGCAACATATATAAAGGTAGCATCTCATATAGTAATTTATGGGACACACTAGAACGTAGAGGGCTAAAGCGTTCTAACCTATTAGATAAGGAAAGTTTTAATCTTTCCCCGGCACTGGTCAATAAGTTACGACACGACAGGAACGTGAACATAGATACAATTATGTATCTGTGCGAGAAGTTAGATTGTCAAGTGTGCGATATTGTGGAATATAAAAAATAATATACTTTCGTATATTTTTATCTTGGTAAAATAGTCATTATCGTATTTAATCCAATTAAACCAAAAGAGGATGTGCGAAGAAATAACCGAGAAATACGAAAGTCTTAGAAAAAAAGCTAATAGATAGACTTAGCAGCTATAATTAGCAGCACCCGCCCCGGAGGTACGAAGGCAGGAAGGGAAATAAATGAAAAGAGCCGCTTTGTACGTGCGAGTAAGCACGCAAGAGCAGAAGAACAGTGGATTGTCCGTTGATTCGCAGATAGATGCGCTTGAAAAATATTGCGAGGAGCAGGGTTATACGGTTGCCGGTATTTATAACGATGCCGGCATATCTGCACGTAAAAAATATACAAAACGCCCTGCCCTCTTACGGTTGCTTGAGGATTGCAAGAAACACGAGATTGATATAATACTCTTCACGCGCCTTGACAGGTGGTTTAGAGCCGTTGCAGGGTATTATGAGGTACAAAATGTCCTTGACGCGTGTAAAGTGCCGTGGAGGGCTATCTGGGAGGATTATGAGACAGAAACAAGTCAGGGAATATTTAAAGTAAATATTATGCTGTCCGTAGCGCAGGCAGAGGCAGACAGAGACAGCGAAAAAATACGGTCTGTTATGGAATTTAAACGGAACAACAAGGAATATATTGGCGGAAAAGTGCCGGTAGGTTATCGCATAGAAGGGAAAAAGATTGTAAAAGATGAAAAGACGCGAGGAATAATTGAGGATATGTTTGAGCATTATTTCCAGACTTTCTCGAAAGCAGGAACCGCAGACTATATTTTAAGTAAATACCCTGATTTTGTAAGAACCAGAACAAGGTTGGTTAAGATTATGTCTAGCCCGGCTTATCGCGGCGAAATGTATGGAGTAAAAAACTACTGTGAGCCGTACATCACAGAGGAGCAAGCGCAAAAAATCAACGAAGTATCCAGCCAAAAAACTTGGACAGATTGCAGGAGGCGTATTTACATTTTCTCCGGCTTGATGAAATGCCCGCTTTGCGGTTGCAGGCTTTCCGGGTGTGCAATAGGCAAAAAAGGAAAAAAGTACAAAGTATATCACTGCCCCCACTCTGTCGCACAAAAGCACAAGACCTACACGCGATCAGAAAAAAAATTAGAAACATATATGCTCGATCACATCGAAGAAAAAATACAGTTAGATGTATTAAGGGCAGAAGGTCGTGTGAAGGCGGCTGGAAACGATGTGGGAAAAAGAAAGAAAAAATTATCCAGTGAGTTGGGAAGAATTAATAAAATGTTTGAGAAAGGCAGGATAACAGAAGAATACTATGACGAAAGATATGAGGCTATATCAAAGGAATTAAAAGAACTATCCCAGACCGCCGCAACGGAAGAACTAGAAACTAAGAAAAAAATACAAAGCAGATTTCCTGACGGTTGGAAAGATATGTATATGCAGTTAGGCGAACAAGACAAGCAGGTGTTTTGGAAAAGTATTGTAAAAGAAATAAAAATATCCCCCGACACTTACGTGGAGGATATTATATTTTTTTAGTTTTTGTTATACAGTAACTAGCCGTAACCACCAGGTAGCATAGGTAGAAAATTTATACCCTTTTCTGTAGTCAAACTTTTCTACCGCTTTGATCAGTCCAAGATTGCCTTCCTGAATCAAATCAAGAAACTGCATCCCCCTGCCGGAATACCGCTTAGCAATACTTACCGTAAGTCGAAGATTGGCTTCGGAAAGCTTCTTTTTTGCCTCCTCATCTCCCTCCTCCATACGTTTTGCCAGCTCTATCTCTTCTTCAGAACTTAATAATGGAATCCTGCCTATTTCTTTTAAATACATACGAACAGGATCTTCGGCATTACCTCTTTCTGTAAATGAGTTCTCCGATTCTTCTGCCGTTTTTTCATAGCCTTTTTCAATTTCTGCAGTTACCTGTACATTTCCAATCCTATCTGGCTTTTGAAAAACATCCATATCGTTTAAAGAATCGATTTCTCCCACATCATCTTCTATATCATCCGCATTAATATCGGGCATAGTCAGTACATCGATTTTTTGCTCTTCCAGATAAGCAATAATACGCTCAAGCTGTGCCTGCGTCAGAGGACTGTTCTGAAAGACATCTCTTATCTCCTGAAGTTCTACCACGTTCTTCTGCTTCTTTGCTCTCTCAAGCAGACAATTCATCTGGCTGCCAAAAATCTGTTCTTTCCTGCCCAAAATACACCCTCCAAATCTTACATACTCCAGGAGTCTGCTTTTTTGATTATACAAGATATAGCAAATCCCAGCGTACATTATTCCTGCTCTTAGTTTTACCAGCTTTATACTCGGTTTATACTAAATTTCTGCATTTTATTTTTCAGGGATAAAAGTTCCTGCCAGCGCATAATATCACTGGTATGAACCATCTCATCCTCAATGCTTGCAAGTTTCACTTTGCGCACTACATCTGAAAGCGCTTTATCTTCATCTTCGGAGGAAAGTCCGTATTTTAAATGTGTATTAAAGATTGCCGCAATTTCTTTTTGTTCTTCTGCATCGGTAAATCGACTTAAAATTGCTGCCGGATTTATTTTCTCTTCTTTATCTAATTGTTCAAAAAGCATAATCGCCACCGAATGGTACAGCGGCTCAATGAAGTCATCTGCCCCGATATACGGCCGGATATATTGATACATATCAGGATGTTCCACAAGCCAGGTAAGAAGAAGTCTCTGTGGCTGGTTTTTCGTATTTTTTTTCTTTTCCTTCCGCCGCTCTTCTGTTTCCGGTGCCGTCTTATACTGCTCATTCACCTGCTCATACTGATAGCCTAATCCATAACGGTTCACAAGATTTTCAAGGTCATTCTTCCTTATCATAAAACGGTTAGCCGCTGATGTAAGATAGGTCTGCCGTTCTAACGGTTCCTCAATCTGTGCTAACTTTTTCGCCACTTCATGAAGAAACTCTGTCCGGCTTTCCGGGTCCTGCTGATTATACTGTCCATAAAGGACAAGCAACTCAAACATTCTTCCAGATTCTGCTTCATCAATCCTCTTCTGGTAGCTTTCTGCTCCCTCTGCCTTAATCAGCTCGTCCGGATCTTTATATGGCTTCATGGATAACACCCGGCCCCTCAGACCATTCTGCCGCAAAATTGGCAGGGCCCGAAGTGCCGCCTTTATTCCAGCTCCGTCACTGTCAAACGACAAAATAACTTCATTCGTGTACCGCTTTAAAAGCATCGCCTGATTCGGTGTAAATGCCGTTCCTAGTGGAGCAACTGTATTGGTAAATCCTGCCTGATGCAACGAGATGACATCCATATAACCTTCACACAAAATAATCACATTACTTCGCGATTTCTTTGCATAATTTAATCCATATAGATTTCTTCCCTTATCAAACAAAATAGTCTCTCTGGAATTTAGATACTTTGGTTCTCCATCTCCCATCACACGGCCGCCAAAACCGATTACTCTCTGGTTCATATCCATAATCGGGAAAATAACACGGTTAAAAAACTTATCATAATTTCCCTTTACTGTATCAATATTTACAAGAGAGGATTCCTTCATCTGGTAATCCGTAAATCCCTTTGACCTTAAATACTGATATAAATCATCCCGGTAAATGTCTGCATATCCAAGTCCGAAATGATTAATCGTCTCATCGCTCAGCCCACGATTCTTAAGATAAGAAAGCGCCTGTGTTCCTCTCTCACTCTTTAAAAGATAATGGAAATATACTGCCGCTTCCTTATTCATATCTCTAAGTGTCACTCTGGCATCCGCCTGCTGTCTTTCCTCTGCCGTCTGTTCCCTTTCTGGAAGTTCTACTCCGGCCCTCTGTGCCAGATTTTGCAATGCCTCCACAAAGGAGAGCCGGTTATATTCCATAAGAAATGTATAGACATTTCCGCCCTGTCCGCAGCCAAAGCAATAATACATTTGCTTGTCCCGGCTGACAGAAAATGACGGGCTCTTTTCATTGTGGAACGGGCAAAGCCCTACATAGTTCGAACCTCGCTTTTTTAACGAAACATAAGAGGAAATCACATCGACTATATCATTTTTTTCTCTGACCTCATCAATCAGTTCTTCTTCATATCTCATCTTTTTCCTCTTTATCTAAAACAATTTTGTTCCTGTTAGTTACATTATATGTTGACAATTCAAAATTATTATACAATTTTGTAACTATTCAGAACGAATTCGCATGTTTATCGAAAATCTGCAGGATTCTGAATAGTTCAAGAATGCCCCGGTATTCTTGCTGCGAGATGCGCGTCATGCAATGCATGACATACTTATTCTGTCATTCTACACGTTTTTGAATAGATACAAATTTATTTTGAAAAGTCTACACAATTCCAAATAATTGTGAGCCTACTTATCCTGATTCAAAACCGCAATTGCATCAAGAGATACTTTCATAAGCTCTCTTACTTCTTCCTCCGTAATTCCCATACGTTCTGCGATTTCCGACGGTTTTGCCTCTCTTTCATACTCTTTTGCAAATGCCGTCGCAATATCATTCATTTCATTCACACGGTTTGCCATCTTTACTGCGGAACGAGTGGAAGAATTATATTCTTCTAATGTCTCCTCTAAATGTTTGCGAATCATTTTCTCAGAAAATGCATGGAAATCTTTATCGATATCCGGCTCAAATTCATTCACAGCAACCATCAGCCCAATATTGCTCTCCTGAATTAAGTCACTTAAGAGAAGTCCCCTTCCCTCGTATTCTTTGGCAATCTCTACTGCGCGGGAAAGATTCGCTTCAATCAGCAGGTTTCTTGCCGTATCATCACCGCTGACAAGCTTTCTTGCAATTACTCTTTCCTGTTCCCCAGATAATGAATTCGCTTTTTCCATCTCTTTTAAGTAAAAAGCTACAATCTCTGCATCCATCGGATCTTCTTTATTCGGAATCTCCTCGTCCCCGATTTCTTCCTCAAATCTTTGCACACGATTCGTAATATAAATGTGGTGGGATTCAAAATAATTACATATAAAATCAAGCTGTTTTTCCTCTAACTTCATGTCAGAAAAATAAGAATTGATTTCTTCCATAGATAACTGATTGCCGTTTGTCTCTCCAAGACGTTCTAATTCCTGAATTGCCTGTAAAAATTCTGTCTGACCTGCCATGACTTTACTCCTCCTCTTTTGCGGTCTTTTTTTGTTTTTTCTTTTCCTGTGATTTCTCATCCGCTGGAAATACGATATGAAGCTGTCTTCTCGCCTCATCTAAAACTTTCATGGTCTCTAAAGTAATCTCTCGTGATTTCTCCCATCCCATGCCCGTTTTTATCATTTTAATAAATTCCTGTGTCTCATAATTTAAAATATTATCAGACTGTTCAAAATGAATGGACTGTACCACTCCTTTTCTCACGATGCGTAAATCTTTGATATTCTCAATTTCCTGCACAAGCATGGAAGCATCTTCTCCCTGAATCTGACTTGGCATCGCTGAATCTGTAATCTTAGAGTAAATGGCCTCTCCAATCATATCCGGATATTCCATAAGAATTGTTCCTGCCCCATCCACACCATTGGAAAGCTTGATTCCTGATGCCTTGATGGAAACTGGTGCACCGAAAAGCCGAATCATGCAGGCCACCACATACACACCGATATCCATTAATGCTCCATTTGATAATTCCGGTTTAAATGCATTCTCAATAATTCCTCTCTTATAATTATCATAACGGGAAGAATACTGACAATACTGTAAGGTTGCTCTTCGAATCTTACCAAGCGATTCCATATACGGAAGCATCTTCTCAAAGCTTGGCGCATAAATAGAACGCATTCCCTCTAAAAGTATCAGATTCTGCTTCTCAGCTTCCGAAAACATTTCCTCCGCTTCTTTTAAATTCGAAGCCATCGGTTTCTCACACAAAACATGCTTGCCTGCTTTTAGCAATGTCATAACCTGGTCGTGATGACAGCAGTTCGGGCTTGCCACATAAACCGCATCAATACAGTCACTGTTTGCAAATGCCTCTAAATCATCAAAATATTGCAGCCTGCCTTTCTGAAAACCAAACTCTCTCGCTCTCTCTAATGTTCTTGAATACACCGCTGTAAGTTCAAAATCTTTTCCATAGCGGTTTGCCTGCCAGAACTTCTGTGCAATCTTCCCTGTTCCAATCATTCCAAATCGAATCATTTTTGTTTCCTTTCCTTCTCCTCCTGTCCGTCCTTTTAAACAGTCATACCAGGTAAGATTATCCGGGTTTTCTCCCTGTTTTCTAAGATATTCTTCTAACAACTTCACATCTTTTATGATATGATCTGCTCCGGCTTTTGATAATTCTTCCTCTGACCCGTAACCGTAAAGTACACCGACAGATTCTAAGCCACAAAGCTTTGCCCCCTCAATATCATGCTTTCTGTCCCCAATCATGATGGCATCTTGGGGCTTAATCTCACAGGTCTCTAATATGTAACCAATGACTTCTGCCTTTCTTTTTCGTGTGCCGTCTAATTCGCTTCCCCCGACAAAGGAAAAATAATCGCTAAGGCCAAAATGTTCTAATATCTGCTTTGCAAATACAGCTGGCTTTGAAGTAGCTACAATTAATGTAAATCCCGCTTCTACAAGCCGACTTAACATTTCTGGAATTCCCGGATATACCTCATTCTCAAAGATTCCCTTTGGTGCAAAATACTCTCTGTAATATTCCACTGCCTTCCCGGCATCTTCTTTAGAAAGTCCATAAAACTCCTGAAAAGAATCATCAAGCGGCGGCCCTATAAATGGAATCAGATCTTTTAAGTACTTTACATGAATCCCGAACTTTTCCAGAGCATACTGAACGGAGGAGGTAATGCCCACCATCGGATCGGTCAATGTCCCATCCAGATCAAATAAAAGATATTGCTTCAATATATTCCCTCTCCCTTCTTCATTATTACCTGTCTCTAATTATAAAAGAAAACTGCATAAAACACAAACATATTTTTACACCATGATTGACAATACAACCTTTATAAAATATAATAATACAAATATATTTTTTTTAAAAGGAGATGATGTTTTGGACCCCAGTTCCATACGCCAAATTGTGATTCTGTTAATATTGTTACTGCTTTCTGCTTTCTTTTCTTCCGCAGAGACAGCCCTTACTACGGTAAATAAGCACCGGATGCGTGCCCTTGCAAATCAGGGCAATAAAAAAGCCGCCAGAGTGCTTGCTCTGATAGAGAAGCCAGAAAAGATGTTAAGTGCCATATTAATCGGTAACAACATTGTAAACCTTTCGGCTTCTTCTCTGACCACCACATTGGCAATGAGCCTTGCATCACAGGCAGGTCTTGGAAAGAACACCAGCACTTTTGTTGGTCTTGCAACAGGTATTCTTACTCTTCTTATCTTAATTTTTGGTGAGATTACCCCAAAAACAATCGCTACTATGAAGAACGAGAGCATGGCTCTTCTGTATTCTGGAATAATTTATACGATTACAACCGTACTTACTCCTGTCATCTATGTAGTGAATCTTTTCAGTGGTCTTTTATGCCGTTTATTCGGGATTAAACCAGGAAGCGGACAGGCTATAACAGAATTAGAGCTTCGAACGATTGTTGATGTCAGTCAGGAGAGCGGCGTAATCGAAAAAGAAGAAAAAGAGCTTATAAATAATGTATTCGATTTCGGTGATTCTGTCGCAAAGGACATTATGCTTCCACGTATTGATGTCTCTTTTGCTTCCGTTGATATGTCCTATGATGAGCTGGTCGAGATTTTCTTAGAAGAACAGTACTCAAGACTCCCTGTTTACGAGGAGAGTAAGGACAATGTTATCGGGATTCTTAATTTAAAGGATTTATTCTTTTACCGGGAGACACACCGCAATGAAGCATTTGACATATACAAGGTACTGAGAGAACCATTTTTTACTTATGAATATCAGAAAACCTCCACTTTAATGGAGGAGATGCGCAATAACTCTATCAGTTTTGCCATCGTTCTTGACGAGTACGGTTCTACCGCAGGACTTGTTACTTTAGAGGATCTTATTGAAGAGATCGTCGGTGATATCAAAGATGAATTTGACGAGTCCGAAACAGATGCGATTCGTTGTATCGGCACCGATGAATATGAGATAGAGGGAAGCACCAAGCTTGACGATCTAAATGATGTCCTTGGTACAGAAATTGAATCCGAAGACTATGATTCAATCGGCGGACATATGATTGAGCTTCTCGACCATCTTCCAAAAGAAGGTGAAACAGTAAAGGAAGGCAATTACCTCTATTCGATAAAAAAAATGGATAAAAACCGGGTGGAAATTGTTTATTTAAAGATTGAACGGCACACTTCTGAAGCGGAGCCAGCAGAGATGTAAGCTATTTGCCACCTCTAGATCCGGATAATTTCCAGAGGGATTTATTCGGATCTTCTTTTTATAAGGGTTCAAGCTAATTATTTTAATTATTACATTTTCTATAGAAAATAAGATAAGAAAGGACAACAACTATGATTACGGACAAACAAAGACAGCGTGATTATGAGTATGAGGCGGATTACCAGTCCAAAAGCCGCTACACAACAGAACAGTGGACAAATATTTTAAATTCCGGCCAGCTTGACGAAAAAAATATCTCCCTGCTCAAACAGATTTATTCTTCCTTTAACCATGCTGCAACACTTCTTCAGCTTTCTTTTGAGAGCGGACGCACACAGGAAGACATTTTATCGCAGTTAAATTCTGCTGGTCAGCTTCTTGGCGAGGCAAACAGCATGAACCCGGAAGTTGATTACGAGGGTAATGAATACTGGTGGTATCTTTTCTTCTGGGGAAAAAATACCGATGCAAAAACACTCGAATTAAAAATGCATCCAGAACTGACAGAAGCAATCGGTACATTATATCCTGAATTAGAAGAATCCTATTATGCTTTTATGAGTGATGTGGAACGAAGCCTCCAGACTCGTTACAGCCAGGAAGATGCCGTATGGATTGCCGCCGCTGTCCTTCTTTACGAAAAATATTACTGCAACCCGGGAATCAGTTCTGATGATATTCTCCTAATGCAATATGAGGTGCAGACCCGCTCCCAGAAAGTATATGGGCAGGATGTTAATGCTAACACCATCACACAGATCTGTAACGCTGATGAGCGTGGTCACCGTTTTAATTATTTAAGAGATATTTACAAATATTATCGTGTATCTTTTCCTGGGGAATTTGAGGGAGAACGAGAGCGCCCAGACCCGGAAGAAGTGGATTATGATGCATATGTCTACTCTATTCTCGGTTACATGAAGCTTTCTAAACTTACCGACTTTATTGAGCATGAGTATGCGCACCTTGTCGATGAATCTTATGTGGAACTTACAAATGCCAATGGATTCGTCCGCATGGCAGCCTATTTATCAAGACAGGGCGGCACTCCATTTTCTCTGGATGATACTTCCGATAAGGCACTTTCCCTCCGTGCCGATGGCGAAGATGCTTCCGAAACATTCCACAAAATAAGTGAGGCACTTTTAAAAGAATATCCGAACTTTACTTATGCCGCAAAAGGAGACTGGTATGTCCCAGAATCCAGCACTGTTACCGGCGTTCTTCAGGACATTTTGTATATCCCGTCCTATGCCGGACATAACGCTTTCATCGGTATCCGCACCGTATTAGATGAGGATAAATTAAATATCGAAGTTTCTCTGAACCTTCCTTGCGTTTCTGACGAGGAAGTCATGCTCGATATTCACGACAAATGCAATATGCTCACCCTGATGACGGCAGCACCATTTCAGGTGACTCTCGTGCCTTCTGAAAGTTCTGACTTATCTCCATCCGGTGATAAAATAAAGGCATTTGTCCTCTATCATTATGATGACTTTAAAACAATGTCAGAAGAAGATATTGTAGGACTGTTTTCTACTTCTTTAGAAATCTTTGCCTCCTATTATACAGATATTTGCCAGAACTATTATCCTGCGATAGAAGATGACGGAAACGTTGAAATTGGAACTGAAACTGGAGATAGCAGTGAAACAGGAACTGACTCTGTCACCGATCCTCTGGCGGCAGCACTCGGCTCTAAATTAACTTACCGTCCTACTGCTGATGTACAAGGCCCACAGATTATTTATAAAGAAGGCGGCACACCAGCGTCCACTGATTTTATCACAAAAGCCATTCAAGGTTATGGAACAACACCAGCCTCTGATGAGAGAACTTATGAAAATGAAACAGCTTCAAACATCTCTGCAGACAGCACCTCTGCTGGCGATGAAGAATTTTCTTCTTTTGTAAATAAAGCCGCTTTAGAGGGGGATGACGAAGAAATCCCAGCAAGAAAAACCGGAAACTATTCTGGCAGAAACACTTCTATTACCGGAGCAGGTTCTTCTGCTGGCAGTAACCGAACTTCCGACTCTAGTTCGATAAATACAGCCTCTGCTGGCTTCTCTGCTTCTGCTGGCTTCTCCGGCAATAGCTCTTTTGCTTCTGATGCTACCTCTTCAGCCGCAGCGGTCGGGGCTGCCACAGGAGCAGGCAGCGGCACTCCTGTTACAGCAAATGTTTCCATTACCCCGGATTCCGTATGGCCTTATCCTGACAATGCCATCGCTTCCACCCATCCAGACCGTAAAGAGCAGAACTTCCGCCTCTATCCAAAAAACACCCTGATCAAAGGTCCGGTAAAGACAGGAAAGTTCCATCAGGCAATTATGACTGCTGTCGGTATTATTGAGGGTAAGGACTCCAATATGATGAATATTGAACCCGTACCTGATGTATTAGAGCATTATCAGCAGTATGTTGATGAAGGACGAATCCTTCATATCTCTTACCCTGACATCAACAGTGACGGCTACGACGGTTTTATCGAGAGAAAACGCGGTCCATTCATCGAGGATGGCATTTTCAAACAATTTGCCAATAAATGCGCCGACGGGCGCTATGTTGTTATGATGGAAGAAGTCGATTTAAACTGGATGCACCTTTTCAGAGAAACTGCCGTTCTTTTACGCGAGAACCGCCGCGAAGGCACCAGTAGCGAAACAGCCATAACGCTTCCTTTTTCTAAAGAAAAGTTTCGGCTGCCTTCGAACCTTTACATCGTTGCTACCTGCGATTCCATCGTCTGTGAAGACACTATTTTAGGAGCAATTGACCACGATTTCTTCATCCGTCCCGTATCTCCAGAACCGGAAATCCTACATGGTATGCGCGTAGAAGGGATCTCCCTGCAGCGTCTTATGACAACCATCAATATGCGTCTCTCCTACTTTTTAGGTGCAGACTACCAGCTTGGCGAGGGATTCTTCCTGCAATCCCCTGACAAAGATAGCTTTATCTCTCTTTGCCGGGTATTTAGAGAACAGCTTGTCCCACTCCTTGAAAAATGGTTTGACGGCGATATCGAACGTATCCGCTATGTCTTAGGCGATAACGGAAAATCCCGTCCGGATACGATTTTCTTTCAGGAAATTCCATTCAGAGACGGACTGTTCAAAGGAGAATTGCCGGATTCCTTTGATAAGGAGAGACGGATTTATCGCTGTAATGAAGATGCTTTTTACAATCCGAAGAGTTATATCGACATCTATGATTAAATCCTGATTTGCCGCAGGCAAGGTAGACGCCCCCCGAAAGAGACAATAGCCTATATTTGTGACTCTATCACTGTGGGTTGAATGTTCGCTTCCATGCTCACATTCAATCCTCGCTCTAAGGCCACAAATATAGGCTATTGTCTCTTTCAGGGGGCTGTCTTTGGCTGTAGAAGCAAAATCAGAATTTATTTTGGAGGGATTTGGGGAAGAAGGCCAAAGACA
>UMFI01006538.1_pt1 | contig 20348 bp, 20 predicted proteins | sample 1964951 | NCBI WGS metagenome assembly UMFI01 (sample SAMEA4836040, study PRJEB28245) | human gut metagenome | biome: gut microbiome; material: fecal sample | place: Denmark | collected 2008 | reverse complement strand
CCCGCCGTTAAAGGATCTGTCGACCAATCCTCAGCCCTTCTTCTCTGCACCCGGCAGCGGATATGCAAGCCATCACTCCTACCCGGGCGGATTGGTGACTCACACTGCCGTAAACGTTGAGATCACCAAGGCAGTTTTGGGCGCTTACAAGAATGTAATGGATTATGAATACGGATATGACATAACTGTTGCCGCTCAGTTGCTCCATGATTTGGCCAAGCCTTGGGTTTTCCAGTGGCAAAAGGACGGTTCCTGCCTTAAGGAGTACACCGTTGCAGGTACCGGAGCGCATCACATTTTCTCCGTAGCTGAATCAATTTACCGTGGCATGCCAGCAGATGAGGTTGTAGCTCAGGCCTGTGCGCACAATCATCCGGGATCTTCTGCTGACGAGGCTCAGGTCGTAAATTGGATTAAGGCTGCCGCAATTTTGGCCGGAGTCAATCCCGTCGCAGCAGGCCTTTTAGGTGCCGACGCCAAGACTTTGCCTACTCCTCATCAGCAAGCAGGCTACATTGTACATTTAGGCGATCACGATTGGGTATTGTCGGTTCCTGCCGCACAGTCATCAGTGGCGATGCTCCAAAGGGTTGCCAAAAACAACTACGGTATGAGTGATCAGGATCTTAAGGGCATTAAATTCAATAAGTTCCGCAACTATATCGGGGCTCAGTACAGCTTCATGCACGTAAATCAGGCCTTGGTCGTAGGCGATGCCTTCAAGTCTGCAGCCACCATTGCCGAAAGCGTAATTTCCAAATAACAGTTTGATGTTTTAAGTGATGCCGTACATTTTAGTACGGCATTTTAAGGAGTTTTATTATGGGTGCGATGTCTATTTGGCACTGGGTTATTTTACTTATAGTTGCGGTGTTGGTGTTCGGTACCGGCAAGCTCAAAAATCTCGGAAAGGATGCAGGATCTGCCATTCGCGGCTTCAAGGAAGGTTTGAACGAAGAAGACGAGCATGCTTCCATGCACCGCATATCCGAAGATAAGAATAAGGATCGTTCTTAGTCCATGCCTGGATTTTCATTCGAGCAAATGCTGGTTCTGGCGACGGTATGCATTCTCGTTCTTGGTCCTAAAAAAAGTCTGGAGCTTGCAAATCTGCTAGGTCGTAAGGCAGGGGCTCTTAAAAGAATGTGGAATGACTGTCGTCGTCAAATAGAGCTCCCGCAGTCTGCGCTTAAGACCGGACAAGGAGGGCTTAAGGAAGAGTTTGCCAAAAGCAGCGGTGAACTTTCAAAAGAGCTTAAAGAAGCAGTTCGCGTAAACAAAAATGGCGAAGAAAGCTTTCAAACCGTATCACGTGTGCATATTTCTGATCCTGCGTTACAAATGCAGGATGTAAAAATACAGGATTTAATTAAACGCCTCGACGGCCTTGAGAGGGAATTGGCAGAGCTTAAGGCAAATCAAGGGGAAAGCGGAAAGAGCAGGGAAGATAGACATGAATCCTCAGTTTCTTGAGAATTTTATAGCCCTGAGGCGTTGTTTTATACGCTCATTAATCGGGATGGCGGCCGTAACGGCGGCATTATTGCCTTTTACCAAGGAATTATTTTCCTGGGCGGGGGCTCCACTATTAAAGGCCTTGCCTCAGGGAACATCCTTACTTGCAGTGGGGGTCATATCTCCGGTAATGGGGCCGCTGAAGCTGGTTTTATTTGTAGCCTTTGCCGTTTCTCTTCCATGGGTGCTGTGGCAACTGTGGCAGTTTGTAGCTCCTGGTCTTTACAAAAAAGAAAAAAAATCGGCACTGATCTTTGTCATCTCTTCGCTTTGCATGTTTGCAGCGGGAACGGCTTATTGCTATTTCGTAGTTTTTAATTTTTTGTTCCCATTTATTGCCTCATTCGCACCGCAAAGCATCAGCTTTGCCCCTGATGTCGAATCCTATATAAGCTTTATGTTGCACATGTTTGTGTCCTTCGGATTGGCTTTTGAAACGCCGGTGGCCGTATGCTTTTTAATCTGCTTTGACATTACCTCGCCCGAGACTTTAAAGCTGGCTCGTCGCTATATCATCGTCGGTGCTTTTGCTTTGTCTGCAGTGCTTTCGCCTCCAGATGTCACCTCACAGCTTCTTTTGGCCTTGCCGCTGATCGCACTTTTTGAAGCGGGCATGATGATCTCTACATTGTTATTTCGGAGTAAAAAACGTCAGTTACAGGCAATTAACTCGTGATCACCGTGATCACGGCACATATAAGACAAAAGATCATTCCGGTCCTGCGCATGCACTTGGTTATTTGCTGCAGACTGTCGGAGGAGGGTTGCAGTTCGCCGCCAATGCGGGGGTAGCGATATATAAGATCTCCGTATTCCCTGGGACCGCCCAAGGCTACATCTGTCAAACCTCCGTACAGGCCTTCTAAAAAGCCGGAAATGCGCGCGGGATGTTTGGTACTTGCGTCAAAGGCGGCATTTAAGGCTCGCAGCGGATGAAAGGAAAAAACGGTGCAAAGTATGCAGACGACAGCAACCGGGATAAGCATGAACTGATGAATGCGTCTTATGCCGGTTCCGAATATGTGAAATTGAGTATTGTTTTTTGATGAGAAGATCACGAACATGACTGAGCTCATCTGCATGATCAGCGCTCCCTCAAGTCCCGCTATGGCAAACCAAACCATTACGGCAATCCAATTGGATGCAAGCGACATGATCGTATACTCACAGCAGGCCTTGGACAGCCCCATATGGGATAGCCTTGAACAATTCCTATGCAGTTTTTTTTGCAATACCTTGCGGGCTTGATCCTTTTTGTCATGTCGCAACAGATAATAGATCTGCCAGGCAGTATCTAAGGACGATCGCGAGTTAAGCAAAAAAGGCAAAATAAATAATGACAGCAGAGTGTCAAAGCCGGTTGCGGCGTCGATCAGCAGTCCTAGGGACCAAATAGATAGGAAGATCACGCATGGAAGCATGATCCCGGCGAATAATTTTTGCGGATCACTGTCTTTTTCCAAATTGACCTTGGATGCCAGAGCCCTAAGAAACGGAGCAAGGCTGGATAGTCTTAGGGAAGAGGGTAGCGGCAGTATAAGCTCGATTAAAACGGCAACAAGCAAAATAGTGCCAGCACCGTCACACAAGGACAACCATGCCGAGACATCGAGATCTCCCGATGCGGTGGACTCAAGAGCCTTACTCAGTCCTGAAAACATGTTTTAAAGCAGTGGTAAAAGGGCCGTTACGAATTTGGCACTCAAAGCTGCCGCCTTGGGCATAAATTCGTCATAGGTTATCGATTCCCCCTCACAGGCGGCATCTGAAACTGCGCGTATGATGAGAAAAGGAGTTTCACAGTCGTAGCAGATTTGAGCGATTGCCGCCCCTTCCATTTCACAAACTGCCGCGTCCGGGAACATTTTACGGATCTCGTCCCTACGTTCAGGCGTATTTATGAATTGATCTCCGGAGACCACAAGACCGCTTTTGTATTTATTTTTCAGCTCGGGAATATTAGCTGCGGCAATGTCGGCTTTAGCCATCATGGCAGGATCGGCGTTGAAGAAGAGCTCATGCCCGGCCATCTGACCCTTGGCATATCCGAAAACCGTGAGATCTGCATCATGATGGGCAGCTTTGGTTGAAAAGATCACATCACCGATATGCAGATCAGCAGCTATGGCTCCGGCGCATCCGGTGTTGATCACAGCCGACGGGGAGCATCTGTCAATAAGCACTGCAGTAACAGCGGCGGCCGAGCATTTGCCGATCCCGCATTGCACGATAGCTACGTCTTTTCCTTTGATGGACCCTTTGTGGATGTCGGCAATACGGGTTTTGATGATCTCATGACCGTCCAAGGCCTCGATTAGATCGTTAACCTCGGGTTCCATGGCACCAATGATACCGATAGTCATAAATGTTCCTTAATCTGCTTGAATGAGTAATTTGTATGAAATGAATGTTTCGAATTCTTTAATTTTATATTAGTTATGTAATTTTTTGAAAGAAAAGCGCGAATAAGTGCGGAGCATCGTTAAAGAAATATAAAAAAGGCAGGATCAATTAGGATCCTGCCAACTGGGTTTCATTTACCACGAAGGAAAATGAATCTTTAGCAACTAAGCGAGTTATAAATCAAGACTCGATTAGAAGACGTAGCGCGCACCGACCATGAAGGAGTTGTGACCGGAATTCTTATCGTCAAACTTTGATGAAATCTTAGGATAATCATCATCAGAGCCTGCATCGATCAGTCCTTCAGCCCAAACCTTGAAGTTGGGGGTAACGTTGTAGTCAGCAATCAACTGGACGTACTTGGTGTTTCCTGATTCCTTCTCATCATTGAGAAGATCCTTAACTGTCTCCTTGATAAAGTGATAGGAAGCACCGAGACGGACGCCGTTGGCAAAGCCGTAGGTTGCTACGGTTTCCCAAGCTTTAACAGTCTTCTCATTGTTGGTATCTTCGGCAGTTACACCAGTACTAGTCCAGGTATAATCCTTGCTGGATTTTGCCTTTGCATAGTTATAGTTGGTAGCAATATAGAAGCCCTTGCCATTGGTACCCCAAGCCAAAGCACCGTCAATGGACTTCATGCTGTCGATTAACATTGATTTGAAATCGATTCCATTTTCAGCCAATGAGTAGTCATACTTGTTACCGCCGTCACGCTCAGCCTGGCCGTTAAGATACAAGTAACCGGCACGAACGCTGATGGGTCCGAAGAGAACTACAGGAGAGGTGTAACCTGCATAGATGGAGAAGCCGGAATCAACATTGAAGTTTTTGTTATTTCCGAGCAGATCAGACTTGTAGTTGTCTTCAGCCATCTGATAGGAGATACCGGCATCAAAGCCGTAGCCGGACCACATATAGGAGATATGACCGGAGTTACGCTCGTCGTTGCCACCGTAAACGCCAACTTCATCAAGAACGTCAACTAAGTTGGAAGCATACTCAAAAGGATCGACATAGCGACCGACCTGAACCTTACCGAACTTGCCAAAATCAGCGCCTAAGAAAGCAAAGCGGGCGTTGATGTCCTGTGCTTCCTTAGAGGTACCCATGTGGTTAGCTTCCCACTCCATGAAACCGTAGCCTGCAATGCCGTTGGTCAACTGAGTGCGACCTGCTAAATTGACACGAGCGCGATCACGGGTGGTGGCATCCTGACCGCCGTTGCTGAAATAAGAATTACCTGCATTACCGGCCATGAACTCAACCTGACCACCGACAGCTAAAGTGGTGCCGTCTTTGTCATAAACCTGGGCTGCGGAAGCAGCGGAAGCTGCAAAAGCTGCTGCAGCGATAGCTACAGCCAATACTGACTTCTTCATAATAAAATTCCCGAAAATAAAGAAGGTAAAACGCCGTCATGACGTTTTCCACGTTTCAAATCGAACGCAAGACAAATATAGCAGTAAAAATAGATGAATAAAAAAAAAATACGTATCATGCAATAAATGTGATCAATGTCACAAAAATGACGGGAACTAAACAGCTTTTAGGTGGTCGGGGTGGGATCAACTGAGAAGATTATGCCGATCTTTAGACGGTGGAAAAAAGGAAATTGTGTACGATCAGTTGTGAACTTTATGAAGATAGTTAGAAAACCGGACTTTAAAGAGGTCAAATAAAAAAAGGCAGGATCAATTAGGATCCTGCCAACTGGGTTTCATTTACCACGAAGGAAAATGAATCTTTAGCAACTAAACGAGCTTTAAATTAAGTCTCGATTAGAAGACGTAGCGTGCGCCGACCATGAAGGAGTTGTGTTCGACGGAGTTAACAGTTTTCTCTGCGGTATTAACAACGTAACTACCCAGACGAGCGTAGCCGTCGTCAGACCCTGCATCAAAGAGAGCCTCAGCCCAAAGTTTGAAGTTAGGAGTTACGTTATAGTCAGCAATTAACTGAACGAACTTTCTGTCGCCGTCTTCATCTTCCAAGTCGACATTGATCCAGTGATAGGAAGCGCCAACGCGAATACCATTTTCAAAGCCATAGGTAGCTACAGTTTCCCAAGCCTTGGTCTTGATGGCGTCGAGTTCTTCTTCTTCGTCAATACCATTATCCTTGTAGTTTACATATGTCTCATCAAGAGAAGCCTTTGAATAGTTGTAGTTGGTAGCAACATAGAAGCCCTTGCCGTTGGTGCCCCAGGCTAATGACACATCGTAGGTCTTAAGATTGTCGATCACGGCAGAAGGAGTATTGGTTTCGCTGTTTCCCTGGCCCTTCAAATACTGGTAAGCAGCACGAATGCTGATAGGACCAAAGACTACAGGAACGGAGGTGTAGCCAGTGTAAACGGAGAAGCCGGAATCAACATTGAAATCACCAAGTTTGGAAATTTTAACGTCAGTAATACCTGCTCGGCGATTAGCATAATTGTAGGATTTGACTAAATTATCAATGTGGGTTTTTGAAATACCAAGGGTGTCGGTAGCATAGTCGTCTTCGGCAAATTGATAGGAAACACCGGCGTCAAAACCGAATCCCTTCCACATATAAGAGAGGTGACCGGAGTTACGTTCGTCGTTACCGCCGTAAATACCGACCTCGTCCAAAACATCAACTACAGAAGATGCGAAGACGAATGGATCCTTGTAACGGCCCATCTGAACTTTACCAAAATTACCGAAATCAACACCCACGAACTGCTGACGAGCTTTCAAAACGGCACCTTCGATTTTCTTGGAGGTTTCGTTAACATTGGCACCTTCAAGGGAATTGCCAGAATGGTCAACCTGCCACTCATTGTATGCATATGCAGCGATACCAGAGGTAAGCTGAGTACGACCGGCCATGGTCAAACGAGCACGATCACGGGTAGTTGCATCGTTGTTGCCAAAATAACCGTTACCGGCATTACCGGCCATAAATTCAATTTGACCGCCGATAGCTAAAGTAGTGCCGTCTTTGTCATAAACCTGGGCTGCGGAAGCAGCGGAAGCTGCAAAAGCTGCTGCAGCGATAGCTACAGCCAATACTGACTTCTTCATAATAAAATTCCCGAAAATAAAAAGGTAAAACGTCGTCATGACATTTTCCGCGTTTCAAATCGAACGCAAGACAAATATAGCAGTAAAAATAGATGAATAAAAAAAAAATACGTATTATGCAATAAATGTGATCAAGATCACAGAAATAACAGGAACTAATCAGCTTTTGTGCAGTCGTGCTGGGGTGGTTATGAACAGTTATGTTGACTATTTGCGGTAAAAATCGTCGCTATTAAATAAATAAGAGACGTTTTGATCCGAAATTAAAGCCTACTTTTCAGATCTGCTTTGTAAGATTTTCGTGATCAAAGCTTAAAATTTCCTAGAAAATGTTGCATACCTCTCATATACAAAGAATTTTTTTAATTGAACTCAAAAAATGTGAACTTTGCTCACGGTACTTTTATTTTGATTGGAACATAATCGTCAACATGAGAGGCGGATCGGCTCCTGCGGAGGAATTGCACGGGGAAAAAGACTAAACGGTCCGGCTCATTGTTAAAGAATTAGAGGTGTACTGTGGAAAACGCTCGTGATGTTGCCAAACAAACCATGGCCTTAGTATTGGCAGGCGGCCGCGGAAGCAGATTGAAGATGCTGACGGACAATCGAGCCAAGCCTGGTGTTTATTTCGGCGGAAAATACCGCATTATCGACTTTGCTTTATCAAACTGCGTAAACTCCGGTATCAATCGTATCGGTGTTGTGACTCAGTACAAGTCCCACTCCTTACTGCGTCATTTGCAGTCGGGCTGGTCTTTCCTGCGTAATCAGTTTAACGAATTCATCGATCTGTTGCCCGCTCAGCAACGAGTGGACGAAGAACACTGGTATCAGGGCACGGCCGACGCTGTTTATCAAAATATTGACATTATCAGGGATCACCACCCTAAATATGTTTTGGTTTTGGCAGGCGATCATATTTACAAGATGGATTATGCGGCGTTGATCATGGACCACATCCGCATGGGATCTCCCGTAACCGTAGCCTGTATTCCGGTTCCTAAATCTCAGGCTAATGCTTTGGGTGTGATGAAGATCAATGAGGACAACCTCATTACCGAATTCGTAGAGAAGCCCGAGAATCCGGCATCCATGCCCGGCAATCCGGATATGTCCTTGGCATCCATGGGTATTTATGTATTCGATGCCGATTTCCTGTATGACACCTTGGATAAGGATGCAGCAAATCCAAATTCGCACCGCGACTTCGGCAAGGACATTATTCCCGCTTTGGTTAACGAGCGTCTTGTGCATGCTCACGATTTCTCCAAGAGTTGCATAAGAAATCGCGGTAACAAGAGCATTGTTTACTGGCGTGATGTCGGTACCATCGACGCTTATTGGGCTGCAAATATGGACATTGCTTCAGTGCAGCCGCAGCTTGATCTATATGATACTTATTGGCCTATTTGGACCAATCAGGTACAGCAGCCTCCTGCAAAGTATGTTCAAGATATCAACGGCACCTCTTCCATAGTAAGAAACTCCGAGTGCTCCGCAGGATGCATTATTTCAGGATCTTCCATCAATCAGTCAGTATTGTTCACGCAGGTGCGTGTACATTCCAACTGCTATCTCTCTGAAAGTGTGATCCTTCCTTTCTGCATTATTCACCGCGGATGCCGTCTTACCAAAGTTATTTTGGATCGCGGTGTGGAGTTGCCGCGTAATCTTATCATCGGTGAGGATCCGGTTGCAGATGCCAGACGCTTCTATCGCTCAGAAGGCGGTGTTACCTTGGTAACCAGAAAGATGCTTGTAGAGTTGCGTAAAAAGGAGCCTCAGCTCTTTACCGATTTTGACAGCTATAAGGCCGATTTCATCCAGTCCTACTGATTTAAAGCCTTAAAATACGACGCCTCCGCAACCTAAGTTGCGGGGGCGTCGTTGCGTATAAGTTTAAAGTTTTGCAGACATTGGGCTTCTAGCATGCTTTTTTTGTGTGCTTAGGCCCGCGCTTTGATAGAATTAACACGTTTGTTTGCAGGAGATGACCATAATTATGACTCATGACAACTTTGCCGCTGAGATCACCAGCAATGATCCCGTATTTGACGATATCAGGCCGTGCAAAGATGAAGAAGTAAGTGCCGAACTGGTAAAAATATGCAGCGATGACACCGTGATCACCAGCATCTTAAAATTCCGTTATCCTTTGTTCGCTGGTTCGTTGTCCTTTATTTTGGCACCGTTTGTCAGACGTTTTCTTAAGAAAAAAGTTGCCTCTATCCACACCGTCAACGATTTCCAAAAAACGGTTCAATCATATATGAACCATGTGATCAAAACGACCACCGACGGCGTACGCTATGAGGGCTTCGATAAGCTGTCAAAAGATTGCGGCTATCTTTTTATTTCAAATCACCGCGATATTGCTTTAGATCCGGCCTTTATAGATATGGCCTTGGTTTCACAGGGGCTTGATACCGTCCGTATTGCCATCGGGGATAATTTACTTAGGATCCCAGCAGCTACCTCTCTCATGCGCCTAAATAAGAGCTTTATCGTCAAACGCTCGAAACTACCTCCGCGTGAAAAGCTTAAGGCTTTGACTCATCTTTCGGAGTATATAGGTCTGTCCGTGCACGAGGGGCATTCGGTCTGGATCGCTCAGCGAGAGGGACGTGCCAAGGACGGAGATGATCGCACCGAAGATGCGGTGCTAAAAATGCTGTCCTTGTACGGGCGCAAATTAAAACAGGATTTCGCGCAATATATGTCTTCACTTCGTATAGTGCCGGTTTCCATTTCCTATGAATATGATCCCAATGATCTGGCTAAGGCTCGTGAATTGGACGAGCGTGAGCGTAATAACGGTGAATATCGCAAGGATAAATTTGAGGATATAGAAACTATAATCCGCGGTATAAGTTCATATAAGGGAAGAGTGGTTGTCAAAGCAGGATCTCCTTTACAGAGCGGCTTCGAAACTCCGGAGCAATTGGCAGCAACCATAGACGACTTCGTGTGGAAAAATTTCGAGATGTTTCCGTCGAATCTCATAAGTGCCGGACAAAATTGCAATGACGAAGCTTGTGTTCGTAAATTCGAGGAGCGTATAGCCTCCTATCCTGAAAATTTGCGTGCACGTGTAAAGAGCATGTACGGAAAACCATTTGAAAATAGAAAAAAGGCCTTGGAAGGACATGAAAATGCATAAATTTGATCCTATGCGTAATGATGACGGTTCCCTGTCTTTATTTCGTATTTCATGTCTGGGCGTTTTTGCAGTCTGTTTGCTGTCATATGCATCGCTGTCAATTTTAGGATGCAGTGACAGTGTTGAAAGCATCGCCGTCAACGAAGGATCCTCGGCGACGAATGAAGCCGAATCTGATGATGCTAAGGAAGAAGGTGACAAGATAAGCGAACATGCTGAGGTCATAAAGTCCATGCAGGAAGCGGTTGCGTACTATCGTGAATGCGGATCGCTTAACAAGGGATTCGTTGGTTGCAGCTTTGAATTTCCGGAAAATATAAAAAGCGAATATTTGATAAATTCACAGGCCTCCGATGACGGGTTTTACATAAGCATGAAGGCTGTGCGTGATGATGAGCGTTGTGCCTTGTTCGAAACCGATGTATCGGGGGCACTTCATGCTTTTGACAGAACAGGTCAAAGCGACGAAAATTGTCTTAAATAAGCCCTCCCCTAAATTTAATAGAGAGATTAAATATGAAGATTTCACGTAATACGGTAGCTACCGTAAGCTTTATTGTCACCGATCAGCAGGGAAAGGTTGTGGGACGTACTCAGCCTGATGAGCCGGTAACTGCCTTGATCGGTCATCATTTTTTGGTCTCGGGTTTGGAAAAAGCCTTGGATGGACATGAAAAGGGCGATGAGTTCAGTGTCACCTTAAGTCCTGCCGATTCATACGGGGAATTTGATGAAACGATGATCCAGGAAATAGATCGTTCCATGTTCGGTGATTTCCCCATCGCTGTTGGCAACGTTTTTGAAGCTGATTCCAATAACGGTCCCGTAGCAGTGGTCATTAAAGAGATCAAAGAGCACAGCGTAATAATTGACGGCAATCATCCCTTGGCCGGTCAGACCCTAAACTTTATGGTGGTTGTAGAAGACGTGCGTGAGGCTACCGAGGAAGAAAAGAAGCACGGACATGCCCACCCTGACGGCAAATGTCCTTCGCATGAGCATCATTGTTGCTGTCACGGACATCATGATGATGAGGATCATGAGCATCACTGCTGCCATGGACACCACGATGACGAGGATCACGATTGCTGTTGCGGTCATCATCATGATGACGACGAACATGAATGCACTTGCGATCATGATCATGGCGAGCATCACGTATGCCATTGCCACGACAAAGATTGATCTTAGGATTTTTGTTTAAAACTTAATCTTCAAACGGCCCGTACAATACGGGCCTTCTTAACGGATCTAATTTTCCATGAAATTCATACTGCGTCTTTTCCCCGAGATCTCAATTAAAAGCCGTCCCGTACGTAACAGACTTACACGTCAGGTAAGGCAAAACCTTGTTAATACCTGCAACCACCATGGGATCAACGTAAATGCCTATGCTCAATGGGATAAGGTTATTGCGGATTTCGGTGAGGAGACAGCAGAGTCGCGTGTTGAGGCCGTTCGAGAATTATCTCGTTTGCCCGGAATTCATTCCTTTCTTGAGGTAAAAGAGTATCCTTTTGAATCCTTGGATGATCTTTTTGAAAAAATCCAAGTCGAATTGATGCCGCGTATAAGCGGACATACCTTTGCTGTAAGAGTGCGTCGTCGCGGTAGTCACGAGTTCACCTCTCAGCAGGCAGAGCGCATTATAGGCGGTAAATTCAAGGCTGCTTCCGGCAGTACCGTGAATCTCGATGATCCGGATGTCACCGTTCACATCGAGATTGAAAACAACCGAGCCTATGTGACTGGCGAACGCATGATGGGTATGGGTGGCTTCCCCGTAGGCTCTCAGGGAGAGGTCTTCTCGCTTATTTCTGGGGGCTTTGACTCGGGAGTGTCTTCACATCGAGTAATCCGTCGCGGCTGCCGAGTGAATTACTTGTTCTTTAACATGGGCGGAACCGCACATGAGCTCGGAGTTAAGCAGGAGGCTTATTTCATTTGGGATCGCTATGCCTCCTCTCATAAGGTTCGCTTTGTCACCGTCCCGTTTGAGGAAACGGTAGGGCAGATTTTAGAGCGTACGCATCACGGAGTAAGAGGCGTGATCCTAAAGCGCATGATGATGCGAGTGGGGGAGCAGATCTGCCGTCGTTTTCATGCGGAGGCTTTGGTTACTGGCGAGTCGTTGGCGCAGGTTTCATCGCAAACTCTTACAAACCTTAATCACATAGACAGAGTAACCGATACTTTGATCATTCGTCCTTGTGTCACCATGGATAAGCAGGAGATCATCGACGAATCACGTGAGATCGGAACCATTGGCTTTGCTGAGAATATGCCAGAGTATTGCGGGGTCATATCCGATCATCCAAACGTATGTCCCAAACGCTCCTTCGTTGAAGAGGAAGAAGCTAAAATGGATGTTGAGGGATTGGTTTTAAGAGCAACCGAGAGCGCCAAAGCCATCAATATCCAAGAGATCCCCGAGGACGCCAATCGTTTGCAGACTGAGGTACAGACTGTAAGCGAGCTGTCATTAAACGACGTTGTTTTGGATGTGAGATCTCCTGACGATGCGGAAAAGTCGCCGGTGGAGGCCGGGGATCATGCTGTGATCCTCATGCCGTTTTATCGTACGGCCAAGGATTTTGCATCCTTAGATCAGACCAAGACTTATGCCTTGTTCTGCGATCAGGGAGTGATGAGCACCATGCAGGCTCTTCAATTGAAGGAGTTGGGTCATCACAACGTCAAGATCTGGCGTCCGAAGCTGTAATGCCGTTTTGTATCCCCGTCATCTTATGACGGGGAAAAGCTGATTTTAATTTGAGGCTTCTTTTAAAGCGTTAAAAAAGCATTCCCTTAGCCACATTACGAGCAACCTCTTCACCTTCAAGGCTTTTTAAAACCGCAAGCGCAAATTGCATGGCAAAAGCAGGTCCCTTGCCGGTAATGATCTTCCCGTCTTCTGATATCTCAACACCGTTTCCGGTACAGTTCTTTATTTCCTCGTCGCATCCGGGATAACCTGTGGCTTTTTCATCATTTAAGATCCCGTGCTTTGCCAGCACGTAGCCAGGAGCAGCGCAGATGGCGGCAATAAGGCGATGCTTGGATTTTTGCTCCGAAAGCATGGAAATAAGCGTTTTGCTTTGCGAGCAGTAAAGTGCGCCCGGCATTCCTCCCGGCACCAGTATGAGGTCGAACTCTCCCTCAACTTCGTTTAGGCATATGTCGCAGATCACACGCGTACCGTGTGCAAGAGTGATCTCTTTGTGATCCCCTAAGGCAGCCCGCACAACCTCTACTCCGCCGCGAGTTAAAATATCTGCAGGGGCGGTAATTTCTATATCCTCACTTCCGTTTGCATATATAAGTAAAGCTCTGCTCATTATTTTCTCCTTACACGTTGAGTTCTTGGGCCGGTTCTATTCTTGAGGCCTTCCATGCGGGGTACAGTGAAGCAACGGTGCTCATTAGTAGTGCGGTGACGATCACCAAGGACACGTCCGCAACGGACAGCTCAGATGGAATAAAATCTATGAAATAAACGTCTTTATTTAAGAATTTAAAGCCAGCGGCGTTTTCGATAAAGCGCATGGCTGGGGTTAGAAAGACGGAAATGATGCAACCTGTAAATGTGCCGATGACGGTACCGCGCATGCCCGAAAATAATCCCGAGAGCGTGAATATGCCTATTATGCGCAGATTTGATGCACCTATGGTCTTGAGCACGGCGATCTCTCGGCTCCTTTCGGCAACGGCCATAACAAGATTGGATACGATGTTGAAGCAGGCCACGGCCATCACTAGGATCATGGCCAGATACATTATTGCTCGTATCATTTGAATATCGTTGTAAAGTTTGCCTTGGAGATCAGTCCAAGAGCTTATGCGCACGCGCTGATCTATAAGCCCCTGCGCTTTATAGGCCAGATCCTTGGCCTTTAACAGATCCAAAGCCGTGATCATTAAAACATTAGGATATTTCATCTCTGAAAATTCCAGAGCATCCTTCAGATCAGAGTAACAAAGCAGAGAATCCGTCTGACCACCTATATTGAAAATCCCTACGATTTCAACCTCGTTTCCGTTCGCATTTTCAATATTGCCGCCGCTAAGCACAGTTGCTACGGCCCCAAGCGAGAGCTTCAATTTATCTGCAATACCGCTGCCTATGATCAAGCCCGGAAGTTTTGGATTTGTTCTTTTTTGTTGTTGCTCTTTTTCAACTATGAAGCGGCGCATATTGGTCCCGATCACGCTGTTCTCTTTGATACCCAAGATCTGAACCGGGGCGAAGGAGGTTTGGTTCTTAATAACCGCATTTAGCATCAATCCTGCAGATACTGCGGCCACGCCGTCAAGAGAAGCAATCTTTTTTACATCGTTTTCGGAGTTTTTAAAGCCCTCGGATGTTGCGGTCAATGTTGCAGACGGAATGATAGAAAGGACGCGATCATGTAATTCCTTTTCAAAGCCGTTCATAGCTGAAAGACCGATAATTAATGCGGCCACGCCTATGGCAATGCCCGCAATTGAGGCCACCGACATAAAACGGGACAGTGATCCGCCCTTCCTTGAGCGCGTAAAACGCCATCCTAGGCGTATGCTAAGCAGATCAAACATGACTTATTCTTCCGTCGTCCATCTTCAGGATCTCATCACAGCGCTCGGCCATGGACTGATCGTGGGTTACCATCACAATGGATGTATTTTGTTCAATGGCCAGATCTTTGAAAAGCTTGAATACGGAAATTGCATTTGCGGCATCAAGGTTGCCTGTAGGCTCATCGGCCAATACCAGATCAGGAGCTGCTACCAAGGCACGTGCAATGGCGGCACGCTGTCTTTCACCGCCTGACATCTCCGCAGGTCGGGCATGAAGCTGCGAGCTAAGCCCCACCTTTTCCAAATATTCCTGAGCACGTTTGCCTGCAACGGAGCTTTTTACTCCGCCTATAAGCAATGGCATCATGACGTTTTCTAAAGCCGAGAAATCCGGAAGCAGGTGATGGAATTGGTATACGAAGCCCAGATTTCGCGCTCTAAAGAGCGCCTTTTCATTTTCCTTTAAGGCTAACAGATTGATATCTTTAAAATAAACTGATCCTCCGTCGGCCTTGTCGAGAGTTCCCAGAATATGCAAAAGCGTACTTTTACCTGATCCGGAGCGTCCGATCACGGCGGTAACCTTCCCTGCATGAATGTCGCAGGAGACGTCCTTTAAAACCGGAGTTGCGATTTTTCCTTCTATATAGGTTCTTTTGAGGTTGCGGACCTTTAAGATTATTTCCGTCATTTTTAAGCCTTGTTCAAATTGGAAGCAGGATCGGCTGAGGCTGCCTTTATAGCAGGATATATGGTGCATATAAGAGATAACAGCACTGCACTTATAGCGATCACAAATATGCGTATAGGATCGGGAGATACCGGTAATGAATTGCCTGCAGGAACCCCCAATAAAATGAGCAGTGCATTTGAATTCAGCGAAAGTATTATTCCAAGCGCGATCCCGATCAGGGCCCCAGCGCCACCTAATATGAGCCCCTGCAGCATGAATGAGTACAGGATGGAGGATGAACGCATACCGAGCGTTTTCAGCACTGCAATATCATGTATGCGTGAGCTCACGCTCATTGAAAGAGAAGACAAAATATTAAAGGCAGCCACAATAACAATGAGACAGAGCATAATCGTCATGCTCAGTTTTTCCATGGCCACGGAGCGAAAGAAGTCACCTTGCTGAGATCGCCAATCCTCAAAATTTAAATTCATAGCCTGAAGAGCTTTCTCCGTCTCTTCAAAATTCATCGGATCGTCAAGCCATAATCTTACGCATACCTCACTGTCTTTCAGCCTGAAAAGACGTCTCACGTCTTCAAGATCCCCTACGGCATTTAAAATCAAGGTATCGCGAAGCGAGGGCTGATAGTCGATTAAAGTGAAAATACGTGAGGAAGGGGTAAGTCCAGCCGGAGTGTAGCAAGCATTGACCGTACTAATTAGTTTTATTTTTTGATCAAAAACGAAGTGAAAGCGGTTGAAAAGGGCGGCATCTGCGATGAGTGCGTAGCTCCCCGTGCCTGGCATGGAACGCGGCAGAAAATTTTCCGTATGGCTGTCGGAGACGATAAAAAGGTTTTTGGCATCTAAGCCCTGTACATTGACAAGTGCTACATCATCGCCTGATTTGACAACCGCCGTGCGATTGATGAAGGGAGCGGCTGCATTTACGTGCGGAAGCTTTAAAAGATCACGCATGTGATCGGGGGTGGTATAAACCGTAATATGCGGAGTATTGTTCAATACCGTACTTTTAAGGCGTCCTTGCAAGGATTGCATCACCGTCGATACAGTGATTAAAGCTCCGACGCCTATGGCGATCCCAATTACAGAAAGCAGGGCAATAAACCCGGCAAAATGTCCCGAGCGTTGATGAATAATGCAACGCAGCGCAATCTTGATCGGTAAATATAAATTCATATTCAGTGTCGTTTTCCCACAAAAGAAAGCAGGAAATATTGATTGGGGGGAGACTGCTTTTTGGTATTGAGATCGAAGCAAAAATTATTTGACTTGACCTGCAGCTCCCGTAATTGCTCCGACGCGTTCAAATCAAGCGCAGTATAGCATTTGGCGAAAAGACTTCTGCGTCAAAGATTGATGTAAGTGATCAAAAAAATAAAAGACGTAGCTGATGCGGAGGGAGCAAAAATAAGGCTTGGCTAAAAATCGGAAATAGTTTTCCCACAGTTACCCACATTTTTTCCGAAGAAATATGCTTATGGTGGGGGAACGGCTGTAATAAGCCATTTTTGATGAAGATCACATTTTTATACAGCTTTAACAACGAAGAATGAAAGCGAGATATAGTGGACTTAAACCGGATGCGAAGATTGGCGGTGAAAAAACGGAGCATTCTATAAATAAGCATTTTTGAATAGCTCCTCCGTTTTACTTTCAGATCAGTTCTGCCAAGGCGCTTTCTCTTCACATATTTGTCCGTCGCCCATGGTAAATTTTTCAAGCGAATTTTCCTTGGTTTGAATGCATATATACACCATGGAGCTGTCGTCATCGGCCTTTAAGGCTCTCTTTCCCGCAGGTGAGATGCGGAACCAATCTCCTGCCTTAACCGCATGGACCGACCCGTCGATATAAAGCTCCCCGCGACCTTCCAGGATCCCGTAGACCTCCTCGTTCTGATCATGGGAATGAACGAAGGGGACTCCTTGCCCTTTGTCGCAACGATTTACGGAAATTTCACAGCCGGTCAGCCCCAAGATATCGTGAAGCTCAGATCTGGCAGTTTTATCCAAGGACACCTTTTTGAAAACACACATTTTTTTATTCTCCTAAAAAACGTTCGTATACGAACTTGTTGTGTATTATAGTTCGTATACGAACAAAATACAAAAATTTTTATGAAAATTTTGTTGCGGCTTTTTTTAACATTTTTTCAAGTAATTGCAATTCATCCTCGCTGAAAATTCCCTCCAGTCGGGCTTGCATTTTGTCTGAAATCTCATTGAAGATCTTCTGAAGTTTTCTCCCCTCGACGGTTAAGGAAACGAATACGCTTCTGGCATCCTGATCACGAGTTTTTTCTTTAATCACATAACCCTTTTTTTGTAAGTGATCAACCATGACCGAGACGGTGGATTTACTACGTTCACATAAGGATGCAAGTTCGGTTAGGGTAACTTTGTCGTGTTCAAACAAAACTGCAAAAAGATCTCCGTGACTGCTTTTGATATCAGGATGACCGGCCTTGGTAAGTTCGCTGTCTAAAAAAAGACGTGCTTTTTCGTGCAGAAGTGCATTTTGATGTATGACGCTTGAATGTGCGGACATGACTTCTCCTAAGGAAATTATGGCCTTAGTATACTCCGACGTAGTCTGTCTAAAATTAAGAGGCTGTTTTCAATGCCCAAGGCTTACGAAAAATTCGAAAATTTACCTTGAAAATGTCATAATTGAAAGGTTGAGATACTTATTTTAGTTTCGATGCATACACATCGACAAAAAAGCACTTCAAGGCTATGGCTGCGGAATAAAAAACAGTATAGGGCATATGTCTCGTTTTCCCCGCACGTTGAATTTGAAATAATTGGTAATTAAAAAAATATGGACAGATTAGAAGAAGCCAAGGCAAACGGTATCAAAGCCGCACAAGCGGCCTCCGATCTTCAGGAACTTGATACGGTAAGAGTTGAATTTCTGGGCAAAAAGGGTCTGTTTTCCGAATTCATGCGCGAGCTTGGAAAACTTTCCAAGGAAGAACGCCCGGCACGCGGTGCAGTGATCAACGAAGCCAAGCAGGCGGTGGTAAATGCGGTTGAGGAGCGCCGTGAGGCCATAGAGAATGCCGAGCTTTTGAAAAAGCTTTCTTCGGAAAAAATTGATATTACTCTTCCAGGACGTCGTGATGAAAAGGGATCCCTGCATCCCGTAAGTCGTACGGTCGAGCGTATCAAGGAGCTTTTCGGCTCCATGGGCTTTTCGGTAGTAGGCGGTCCTGAGATTGAAGACGATTACCATAACTTCGATGCCCTGAATCTGCCTCCCAACCATCCCGCCCGCGCATCACACGATACCTTCCAGTTGGAAAACGGTTTGCTTTTGCGCTCTCAAACCTCATCAGTACAGATCCGTACCATGGAGGTGCAGAAACCGCCCATTCGCATTATTGCGCCGGGACGTGTATATCGTAACGATTACGATATGACTCATACCCCCATGTTCCATCAGGTTGAGGGATTGGTCGTAGATGAGAAGGTTTCGTTTGCAGATCTTAAGGGAGTATTGCATTCGTTCCTTTTGAACTTCTTCGAGGAAGAGCTTGAGGTTCGTTTCCGTCCTTCGTATTTCCCGTTTACCGAGCCTTCGGCCGAGGTCGATTTAAGACGCAAGGGCGGAAAATGGCTTGAGGTTTTGGGATGCGGTATGGTGCACCCCAACGTACTTAAAAATTTGGGTATCGATACCGACAAATATACTGGCTATGCCTTCGGTATGGGCATCGAGCGTCTTACCATGCTGCGCTACGGTGTAAACGATCTGCGCGCATTCTTTGAAAACGATTTGCGCTTCCTAAAGCAGTTTGCCTAAGCCTTGATAAAAGAATTAAACGGAAAAAAATAAAATGCTGTTCAATAAAAGATGGATTGACGAGCTTGTTCCTAACGAGCTCAGCGCAGATCAACTGTGTGACAAAATTACTATGGCGGGACTTGAGGTCGACAGCTCTGCTCCCGTTTGCGGAGAGTTCTCAAAGGTTGTTGTAGCCGAGGTTTTGGATTGCTGGCCTCATCCCGATTCCGATCACATGCACGTAACCAAGATTGACGCAGGGACCGGAGAGGTGTTGCAAATAGTATGCGGTGCCCCCAACGTGCGTACCGGCCTTAAGGTATGTTGCGCCGTAAACGGTGCCAAGGTCGGAGATCTTAAGATCAAGCCCTGCAAGCTGCGCGGGGTTGAATCCAACGGTATGCTCTGCTCATACAGAGAGCTCGGTATGGCCGAGGAGTCCGACGGTATTATCGAGTTGTCGGATGATGCTCCCGTAGGTGTCGATATTCACGAGTATATGAAGCTTGACGACGTGGTCGTTGATGTTGATTTGACCACCAACCGTGCCGACTGCCTCGGGATCTTGGGTATTGCCCGTGAGGTTGCCGTTTTGACGGGATCGAAGCTTAATTATCCTGAATTTGAGAAGGTTAAAGAGGGAAGCACCGATACTTTTCCCGTGGAAGTCATCGATAAAGAGTCCTGCCCGCGTTATGAATGCCGTGTGATACGCGGAATAAACCAAAAGGCTCAAAGCCCCTTGTGGATGACCGAAAGATTGCGTCGTTGCGGATTGCGTGCGGTATCCCCCGTCGTTGACGTTACTAATTACGTGATGCTAGAGTACTCTCAGCCCCTGCATTCCTTCGATCTGAACAAATTAAATGACAAGATCGTGATCCGCAAAGCCTGTGCAGGAGAGAAGATCAAGGTATTGTCAGGTGAGGAAATAAACCTTAAGGACAATACCCTTATCATCGCCGACGCCAATGGACCCGTGGCCATAGCCGGAATTTTCGGCGGTGAGAATTCGGGGATCGATGATCAAACCACCGATGTTTTGCTTGAATCCGCCTTCTTTGCCCCCGATGCCATAAAGGGCAGAGCGCGCCAGTATGGCCTTGATACCGATGCCTCTCACAGATTTGAACGCGGAGTGGATCATGCTAATCAGCGTCGTGCCATGGAGAGAG
>UMFI01056899.1_pt1 | contig 20460 bp, 17 predicted proteins | sample 1964951 | NCBI WGS metagenome assembly UMFI01 (sample SAMEA4836040, study PRJEB28245) | human gut metagenome | biome: gut microbiome; material: fecal sample | place: Denmark | collected 2008 | reverse complement strand
CAGCTGTTTCTTTCCTACATGGAAATCAACTTCCAGAAGCAATTCATTTCCTTCTACTTCACGGTCTACAAATCCCAGATCCTGTGGAATGATCTCATTAAACATGAAACGTCCGACTGTAGATTCTACCGTTCCTGTCTTCACTGTTCCATCTGCCATCTTCTTGGATACACGTACTTTTACACGTGAATGAAGTGTTACGGCAGCATTTTCATAAGCAAGAAGTGCTTCGTTGAAGCTCTTGAAGATCATGCCTTCTCCCTTGGCACCAGGACGCTCCTGAGTCAGATAATAGATACCAAGTACCATATCCTGTGAAGGAACGGCTACCGGACCACCATCAGACGGCTTCAGTAAGTTGTTCGGTGACAGAAGTAAGAAACGGCACTCTGCCTGTGCTTCTACGGAAAGTGGAAGATGGACAGCCATCTGGTCTCCGTCGAAATCGGCGTTGAACGCTGTACAAACCAGTGGATGAAGCTTGATAGCCTTACCTTCTACAAGAATCGGTTCAAATGCCTGAATACCAAGTCTGTGCAGTGTAGGGGCACGGTTCAGCATAACCGGATGCTCTTTGATTACTTCTTCCAGAACATCCCATACTTCCGGCTGAAGTCTTTCTACCATCTTCTTAGCATTTTTAATATTGTGTGCTGTTCCGTTCTGAACCAGTTCTTTCATAACAAATGGTTTGAACAGCTCGATTGCCATTTCTTTCGGCAGACCACACTGATAGATCTTAAGTTCCGGTCCTACAACGATAACGGAACGTCCGGAATAGTCAACACGCTTACCAAGCAAGTTCTGACGGAAACGTCCGGACTTACCTTTCAGCATATCGGAAAGAGATTTCAGTGCACGGTTACCAGGTCCTGTTACCGGACGTCCACGACGGCCATTGTCAATCAGGGCATCTACAGCTTCCTGAAGCATTCTCTTTTCATTTCTAACAATAATGTCCGGTGCGCCCAATTCAAGAAGACGTCTCAGACGGTTATTTCTGTTGATGATTCTTCTGTACAGATCATTCAGGTCAGATGTCGCAAAACGTCCGCCATCCAGCTGTACCATTGGACGAAGATCCGGTGGGATAACCGGGATATTTGTCATGATCATCCATTCTGGCTTGTTTCCAGACTCACGGAAAGCTTCTACTACTTCCAGACGTTTTACGATTCTTGCTCGTTTCTGTCCGGTTGCACCTTTCAAGCCTTCTGTCAATTCTGTATATTCTTTCTCAAGATCAATGTTCTCAAGAAGTTCTTTGATGGATTCTGCACCCATTCCTACACGGAATGTGCTTCCCCATTTTTCTCTTGCTTCCTGATATTCAGCCTCTGATAATACCTGTTTGTACATCAGATCTGACTCACCTTTATCCAGTACGATATAAGAAGCGAAATACAGTACTTTTTCCAATGTTCTCGGGGACAGATCAAGAATCAGTCCCATACGGCTTGGAATTCCCTTGAAGTACCAGATGTGCGATACAGGAGCAGCAAGGGCGATATGGCCCATGCGCTCACGACGTACACTTGCTTTTGTTACTTCAACACCACAACGGTCGCAGACCACACCTTTATAGCGGATCTTTTTGTACTTTCCACAATGGCATTCCCAGTCCTTGCTTGGTCCGAAAATCTTTTCGCAGAACAGTCCGTCTTTTTCAGGTTTTAAAGTTCTATAGTTGATGGTCTCTGGTTTGGTAACTTCTCCTTTTGACCATTCCAGAATCTTTTCAGGTGATGCCAAACCGATCTTGATCGCATCAAAAGTCATTGGCTGATAAGTTTGTTCCTTATTATTTTCTGGCATACTTTGGACCCCTTCCTATTCATCATCAGATGAATCGCCGAAATCATAGTCATCATTTTCTTCAAAATTCATATCGAAATCATCGTCTGATTCTGGTTCTTCTTCTACATCAACCAGCTCTTCACCCTGGAATTCCTGTTTGCTGTATCCGTGTTTACCAAAGTCTTCGTCATCATCATTACGATATCTTCTGTCTCCCTCGATCAGAGAACGGAAATCTGTCTCTCCCATATCGGAAGTTTCCATAATCTCCACTTCTGTATTGTCATCACGTAAGACACGTACGTCCAGTCCGAGTGACTGTAACTCTTTGAGCAATACCTTGAAGGATTCCGGAATTCCCGGTTCAGGAATATTCTCACCCTTGATGATTGCTTCGTAAGTCTTCACACGTCCGATGACATCATCTGACTTCACAGTCAAGATTTCCTGCAGTGTGTATGATGCACCATAAGCCTCCAGTGCCCATACCTCCATTTCTCCGAAACGCTGTCCACCGAACTGAGCCTTTCCTCCTAATGGCTGCTGTGTAACCAGTGAGTAAGGACCTGTAGAACGTGCATGGATCTTGTCGTCTACCAGGTGGTGCAGTTTCAGGTAATGCATGTGTCCGATGGTTACCGGGCTGTCGAAGTACTCACCCGTACGTCCGTCACGCAGGCGGACCTTACCATCTCTTGAAAGCGGAACACCTTTCCAGAGTTTTCTGTGTTCTCTGTTGTCTGACAGATACTGCAGTACTTCCGGAAGAAGTTCTTCTTTATGTTTTGCTTCAAACTCTTCCCAGCTTAAGTTGACATAATCATTTGCCAGATCAAGAGTATCCATAATATCAATCTCGTTCGCTCCGTCAAATACAGGAGTTGCGATGTTGAATCCAAGTGCTTTTGCAGCCAGGGACAGGTGAATCTCCAGGACCTGACCGATGTTCATACGTGATGGTACACCCAGTGGATTCAGCACGATATCCAGTGGACGTCCATTCGGCAGGAATGGCATGTCTTCAACCGGAAGTACACGGGAAACGACACCCTTATTACCATGACGTCCGGCCATCTTGTCACCGACAGAGATTTTTCTCTTCTGTGCAATATAGATACGGACTGACTGGTTTACTCCAGGTGACATCTCATCACCATTCTCTCTTGTAAATACCTTTGCATCCACTACAATACCATATTCTCCGTGAGGTACTTTAAGAGAAGTATCTCTTACTTCACGGGCTTTCTCACCGAAGATTGCACGAAGCAGTCTTTCTTCAGCTGTAAGCTCTGTCTCTCCTTTAGGAGTAACCTTACCTACCAGGATATCTCCAGCACGGACTTCTGCTCCGACACGGATGATTCCTCTTTCATCCAGATTCTTCAGTGCATCATCACCAACACCTGGAATGTCGCGTGTGATCTCTTCTGGTCCAAGCTTTGTATCACGTGCTTCTGCTTCATATTCTTCAATATGAATAGAAGTATATACATCATCCTGCACCAGTCTTTCACTAAGCAGAACAGCATCCTCGTAGTTGTAACCTTCCCATGTCATGAATCCGATCAGCGGGTTCTTTCCAAGTCCAAGTTCACCATTAGATGTAGATGGTCCATCTGCAATAACCTCGCCTTTTTCGACTCTGTCTCCTTTGAAGACGATTGGTCTCTGGTTATAACAGTTGCTCTGGTTACTTCTCTGGAATTTTGTTAATTTATATTTTTTCAGTTTTCCGTCATCCTGACGAACTGTAATCTCTGTAGAAGTAGAACGTTCTACTGTACCGCCTTCTTCAGCGACCACACATACACCGGAGTCAACGGCAGCTTTTTCTTCCATACCTGTTCCTACTGCCGGAGCCTCGGTAAACAGGAGCGGTACTGCCTGACGCTGCATGTTTGATCCCATCAGGGCACGGTTCGCATCATCATTCTGAAGGAATGGGATTAAAGCTGTAGCCACAGAGAATACCATCTTAGGAGATACGTCCATATAATCGAACATTCTTCTTTCATATTCCTGTGTCTCTTCACGGTAACGACCAGATACATTTTTACGTACAAAATGTCCTTCTTCGTCCAACTGCTCGTTCGCCTGTGCTACATGATAATTATCTTCTTCATCCGCTGTCATGTATACAACTTCATCTGTTACTACCGGATTAGTCGGATCATCATGGTTGATCTTACGGTATGGAGCCTCGATAAATCCATACTCATTAATTCTTGCATAACTTGCAAGAGAGTTGATCAGACCGATGTTCGGTCCTTCAGGTGTCTGTACCGGACACATTCTTCCGTAGTGAGAATAGTGTACATCTCGTACCTCGAATCCTGCACGGTCTCTTGACAGACCACCAGGTCCTAACGCTGAAAGACGTCTCTTATCAGTCAGCTCACCAAGCGGATTGTTCTGATCCATGAACTGTGACAGCTGGGAAGATCCGAAGAATTCTTTCACTGCTGCTGTTACAGGCTTGATATTGATCAGGGACTGTGGAGAAATGCCCTCCATATCCTGTGTTGTCATTCTTTCACGAACCACTCTTTCCAGACGGGAAAGACCGATTCTGTACTGATTCTGAAGCAGCTCTCCTACAGAACGGATACGTCTGTTACCCAGGTGGTCGATATCATCATCTGTTCCGATGCCATATTCCAGATGCATATTATAGTTAATAGAAGCTAAGATATCTTCTTTTGTGATATGCTTTGGAATCAGATCGTGAATATCTCTCTTGATCGCATCCTTTAATTCATCAATGTCTCCGGCTGTCTCTTCCAGAATTCCAGCAAGCACAGGATAATATACCTGCTCTGTAACCCCTACTTCTTCCGGATCCACATCAACAACAGCATCAAGGTCAACCATCATATTTGAAAGTACCTTGATCGGTCGTTCTGTCTCTTCTACGCTGATCCATACATATGGAACTGCATTGTTCTGGATTGCAGAAGCCAGTTCTCTTGTGATCTTGGTTCCTGCTTCTGCCAGAACTTCCCCTGTCATTGGGCTTGCAACATCTTCTGCCAGCACCTGACCACTGATACGGTTCTTTAACGCAAGCTTCTTATTGAACTTGTAACGTCCTACTTTTGCAAGATCATAACGTCTCGGATCAAAGAACATACTTGTGATCAGACTTTCAGCACTGTCTACTGCCAAAGGTTCACCCGGACGGATCTTCTTATATAATTCCAGAAGTCCTTCCTGATAATTCGTTGCAGCATCTTTCTCAAAACTTGCCAGGATCTTCGGCTCTTCTCCGAAGAGTTCGATGATCTCCGGATTTGTACCGATTCCCAATGCACGAATCAACACAGTGATCGGTACCTTTCTTGTTCTATCTACACGTACATAGAAAACGTCATTAGAATCCGTCTCATACTCCAGCCATGCACCACGGTTCGGGATTACGGTAGCTGAATACAGTTTTTTACCTAATTTGTCATGTGCAATGGCATAATAGATACCAGGAGAACGAACTAACTGGCTGACAATTACACGTTCCGCACCATTGATCACAAAGGTACCTGTTCTTGTCATCAGTGGAAGATCTCCCATAAAGATCTCATGCTCATTGATCTCATCTGTCTCTTTATTGTGAAGTCTTACTTTGACTTTCAGAGGTGCAGCATATGTTGCATCACGTTCTTTACACTCATCAATCGTGTATTTCACTTCATTCTCACACAAAGTAAAATCCACGAAATCCAAGCTTAATTTTCCACTGTAATCTGTAATTGGGGAAATGTCATCGAACACTTCATTTAACCCTTCATCCAGAAACCACTTGTAAGAATCTGTCTGAACTTCGATCAAGTTAGGCATCTGAACGACTTCTTTCTGTCGGGCATAACTCATTCGTGAACTTTTTCCACTTTTAATAGGACGAATTCTGTTTTTCTCCATATTGACGTTTCACTCCTCATTTATTTTTCTGGCTGGGCTTTTCACTGCCCATATAACTTGCAGAGTCTCAAAAAACAACACAATTTATTGTTTTTTTTACGAAATCATGGCATAACTATCCACAATAGCGCATTTTTTACTATAGCACAGGCCTGTCAAGTATGTCAAGCAAATCCGCACTATTTTTTCAGTTCTTTCTTATATTCAGCATCCCTTATAATACGAAAGGGCATCCCGTCACCGGAATGCCCTGATAATTCAATCAAACTCGAATTATTTAAGGTTAACTTCAGCACCTTCTGCTTCAAGTTTAGTCTTGATTTCTTCAGCCTCAGCTTTAGAAGCGCCTTCTTTGATTACCTTTGGAGCTTCGTCAACTAATGCTTTAGCTTCTTTCAGTCCAAGTCCTGTTACTTCACGAACAACTTTGATAACTTTAACCTTAGCTGCTCCTGCAGAAACTAATTCTACATCGAACTCATCTTTCTCTTCTGCTGCTGCTCCACCTTCTGCTCCAGCTGCTGCAACTACAACACCTGCTGCTGCGGATACACCAAATTCTTCTTCACAAGCTTTTACAAGATCATTTAACTCTAATACAGATAACTCTTTGATAGCTTCAATAAATTCTTCTGTTGTTAACTTTGCCATTTTATTTTCCTCCATTTTTCTTATTTTCTTTTTTGAAATAAATTATTACGCTGCCATCAGCCTATTCAGCTGCTGGTGCTTCTGCAGCTTCTTCTGCTGCCGGAGCTGCTTCACAAGCATCTGCTCCACCTTTTTCTGCGATCTGATTGAGAACGCGAGCCAGGTTTGTGATAGGTGACTGTAAGCTTCCAAGTAATTTGGAAAGAAGCTCTTCTCTTGAAGGAATCTTAGCAAGTTCATTTAATGCGTCTACATCATATAATGTTCCTTCAACCACACCTGCTTTTAATTCAAGGGCTTTTGCATTCTTTGCAAATTTGCAAAGGATTCTTGCCGGAGCTGTTGCATCATCTTTAGAAATAGCGATAGCACTTGGTCCTTCTAAGTGCTCATCTAATGCTGCGAAATCAGTTCCTTCAAAAGCTCTCTTCATCATTGTGTTCTTACAAACTTTGTAGACAACGCCTGCTTCTCTTAACTGTTTACGCATCTCTGTATCTTCTGCAACAGTCAGTCCACGGTAGTCAACAAGGACAACGCTTGTTGCGTCTTTCACGTCCTCTGCAATAGCCTGTACAACTGGTTGTTTTAATTCAACTTTTGCCACGAATGGTGCACCTCCTTGTAGATTTGTAAGTTTACACCGCCGACAGATATAAATGTAAAAAACCTCTATATCCAAAGACATAGAGGTTGATAAGTCATACTTTAGTATCGATCTTTCCTCGGTAGGCGTCCGCATAAAATGTGTTCTTACGCTCTTTCAAGCACCTACTGTCTTCGGCAGTCCTGTAGTATATTATCATATGCGTGTGTTATTGTCAAGAGATTTTTCATTTTCTTTTACAAAAAAACTTTGGTATAAAAAAACTCCGTATACAGCATCACATCTGTATACGGAGTTTTTATTCATTATTATCTTGCGGATTAAACAAGCTTCATTGGGTTGATTTTTACACCAGGTCCCATTGTTGAAGTAAGTGTTACGCTCTTAAGGTACTGTCCCTTAACTGCTGCAGGTCTTACTTTGTTAATCGCATCAATAAGCGTCTGGAAGTTGTCTGTAAGCTGTTCTTCAGTAAAGCTTGCTTTACCTACTGGCACATGGATAATGTTTGTCTTATCAAGTCTGTACTCGATCTTACCAGCTTTGATTTCCTGGATAGCTTTTGTAACGTCCATTGTTACTGTACCAGCCTTCGGATTCGGCATTAATCCCTTAGGTCCAAGTACACGTCCGAGACGTCCAACAACACCCATCATGTCTGGTGTAGCTACTACTACATCGAATTCAAACCAGTTTTCATTCTGGATCTTAGGAATAAGTTCTTCTCCACCTACGAAATCTGCTCCGGCTGCTTTAGCTTCTTCAGCTTTGGCATCTTTCGCAAATACAAGAATACGAACCTTTTTACCAGTTCCGTGTGGCAGAACAACTGCTCCACGAATCTGCTGGTCAGCGTGACGTCCGTCACATCCAGTTCTGATATGAGCTTCAATTGTCTCATCGAATTTTGCTGTTGCAGTCTTTTTAACTAATGATACTGCGTCTGCTACATCGTAGAGTGTTCCTCTGTCGATTGTTTTCGCAGCTTCAACGTATTTCTTTCCTCTTTTCATTCTATAAACCTCCTAGTGGTATTGTCGGGATAACCCTCCCACATTAATCTTCATCAATTATTCTGTTACAGTTACACCCATAGAACGGCATGTACCTTCTACCATGCTCATAGCGCTCTCGATTGTAGCAGCATTCAGGTCTGGCATCTTTGTCTTAGCGATTTCCTCAACCTGAGCTTTTGTGATTGTAGCAACTTTTGTTTTGTTAGGTACACCTGAACCAGATTTGATGTTGCAGGCCTTTTTGATCAGAACTGCTGCCGGTGGTGTCTTTGTGATGAAGCTGAAACTTCTGTCATTGTAAACTGTGATAACTACAGGGATGATCATATCTCCCTGATCTGCAGTCTTAGCGTTGAACTGTTTTGTAAATTCAACGATGTTTACACCGTGCTGACCAAGAGCAGGTCCAACCGGTGGTGCCGGAGTAGCTTTGCCGGCTGGGATCTGTAATTTAATATAACCTTCTACTTTTTTTGCCATTTCAATTACCTCCTTGTGGTGATGGCGGGGAACATACAACGCCCCTCCCACTTACTGTTACATTTTCTTAACTTCTGCGAAACCAATTTCAACCGGGGTCTCGCGGCCGAAGAGCTCAACATTAATAGTAAGGCTCTGCTTCTGCATGTTGATAGACTGGATTACACCAACCGTATCTGCCCATGCTCCAGCGATTACCTGGACTGTGTCGCCCTCCTCGTAGTCCATGACTACTTCCTCTCTCTGGATTCCCAGAGGAGCCATCTCCGCATCTGTAAGCGGCACCGGCTTAGATCCAGGTCCGACAAATCCTGTCACACCTCTTGTATTACGAACAACGTACCATGTATCATCGTTCATAATCATGTGTATCAACACATAGCCTGGAAACATCTTTTTCTGAGATACTTTCTGGACACCGTTCTTCATCTCAACAACGTCTTCCAGCGGTACTCTTACTTCAAGGATCTGATCCTCAAGATGTCTGTTCTCGATTGTCTTATCAATGTTGGCTTTTACTTTGTTCTCGTACCCTGAATAGGTATGAACTACGTACCATTTTGCCTCTGACATAATCTCACCTTTCTTGTCCGTTTTGAGTTATTTAATTAATAAATCTACTCCGTACTGGGCGAAAAAATCTACAAGTGCGATAATCGCTCCCAGGACCACGGATACAGAAACAACCGCTGCCGTCTCTTTTGCAACTGTCATCTTGTCTGGCCATACGATCTTCTTGAACTCTCTGTTCAGACCTTTGAACCAGCTTTCTTTCTGAGTTTTCTTACCACTCATCGACATTCACTCCTTCTTGCGGCGATTATTTTGTCTCTTTGTGCAATGTGTGTTTCTTACAGAATCTGCAGTACTTTTTGGTTTCCATACGTTCCGGATGAGATTTCTTATCCTTTGTCATGTTGTAGTTACGCTGCTTGCATTCTGTACACTCCAATGTGATTCTTGTACGCACAACTTCCACCTCGCTTTATATTCTTAGTTAACGTGTTTCGTGGCAGCTTGCGATGCTGCCCGATTTTAGGCATAAAAAAAAAGCCTACTTCCATTCGCCCGAATATCGTATCATATCCAGGCTTAAAAAGCAAGCTTTTTCCTATATTATTTGCATTTTTTTGAAAGAACTTTTGGGGAATAAATCTACTGCAGCTGCTTATACCAGATATTTCCAGGATTAACGGAACGCAGCTGATAACTTCCATTCTGATACACAAATTCGGCGCTCATCTGCGAACTTCCGTCTGCATCTTCTACGCCATCACCTGTTTCTGACACAGACCGGCTCTCATTTTTATTTTCTTCTTTAAAAGTAACTTTATAATCATAGGACAATGTTCCCCTGACCACTCCTGTTACACCGCTGATCACATATTTTCCTTCATAATTATCAAGTTTTACTTCTTTCGTTATATAACCGTCTCCGGAACCGAGCTGCTTCTTCAGGTCATTATAGAATTCTTTGTTCTCTTTTTTGCAGGAAGAATCCTTCTCAAACAATCCTGCTACTTCAGAGAAAGATTTGCCTGCCTTCGCAGCTTTCACATATGCGTTCAGGATGTCCTGCATCTTTCTGTTAAATTTCTTTTTCCCATTTTCCGATATCTTCATCTTGGAAATCGTCGCATTTCCTTTATCTGACGCCCGGAACCCGGACCGGTACATCCGGAAGCACGGAACTTTTACCTTGATCTTATGTTCCCCTTCAATCAATGACACTTTGTATTGTTCCAGATTGTCAGAGTCATCTTTCAGCTTAGAATCCTCCGTCAGTTTTATATCATCGATCCAGGCTTTTGAACCTGCCGGAAGATAGAGATTAAAGTCATTTGCTACTATCTCGTCTGATGATACTTTCCAATCAGTAAAAAAAAGAAGGTTTCGTTTTTTCTGTTTTTGAACAATAAGCGTCTTCATCTTTTCTTTGTTATCTTCTGTCTTATATGCAACGGTAAATGCACGCTGCTTTCCGCCGGATTCTACCTCTGTCTGACGATTTTCCTTTGTCTCTTTTATTTCATAACCGGAAATCCCTGTAACCGCATTTTTCTTCATATAGCTTACATATTCATCCTGCGTTACATATCCGTTTTTCGGAAGATCTGACAGACGTCCTGCCTTCTTCCAGTTTTCCTGCATGTACGCCTTACAATAGCGCTCTGCCACCGCCTCCGGGCGACTGTGATATACTTCTATAATACAGAATACAGCAACCATAAGGATCCCTGCTGCAATTCTTTTCACTGCTTTCTTCTGTCCGGTTGTCATATCTGACCAGGAACGTTTATCCCGGATAAATTGCGGCACACGACTCGGATCTTTTCCTTCTTTTTCCCGTTTTATCTTCTTTTCTTTCCGCTTTCTCTCCCAGGACTGAAGAATTTCTTCATATGCATCTTCTTCCGGAACATCTTCATAGTCCTTTTTCTTCTTGATGAAATCTCCGATATCCCCTGTGAACATACGTGTCGGCTCATCTGCCTCTTCTTTGCTGTCCTCTCCGATCATTCTGGTCGGTTCTTCAACCGGTTCTTCTTCCGGAGTTTCATTCTCTTTCAGATCCTGTTCTCTCAGCTTGATCTTCCTGTGAAGTTCCTGTTCCAGTTCTTCCCGCGTCACTTCTTCAATCATATGATCCAGATTCTCCGGAATCGTGAGTTGCTTTTTCAGACCATCATTTTCTTCCGGTTCTTCGCTCCACTCTGGTTCGAATAATTTCTTCGCTTCATCAATTACTTTCTCCGATTCCTCTGCTATCTCCTGATCGGAAAATTCTACCTTCCGGGCTTTTTCCAGTCCTTCCAGATCATTATATAATGTTTCCTCTTTTGATTCGGGAAGACGCATTCCACAATAATTGCAGAAACGGGCATCATCTGGATTGTCAGACTTGCAATTCGGGCATTGACGCATAAGCATTCCTCCTTTTCAAATCACAGCCGGGCAGCCATGCCTGCTTGCCTTTTTTTTACTCCTTGCATTATAACACTAACTTGAAATTCTAGCACATATTCTCCTGCTGTTTTTCAAAATCCTGTAAATCTTATGTCAAAAAATGTCAAAAAATCCGGCAGGCCTCACAAAAGCCGCCGGATTTTACTGTTAACTTTATCTACACTTAGAATAATCCTGTGATCCTTCCTTCATCATCCACGTCAATTCTTTCTGCTGCCGGAACCTTCGGAAGACCAGGCATCGTCATGATGTCTCCTGTCAGGGCTACAATGAATCCTGCCCCCGCAGAGACTTTCAGGTTGCGGACTGTAATGTCAAAGTCTTTCGGTGCTCCAAGTTTCTTCGGATCATCGGTCAGACTGTACTGTGTCTTCGCCATACAGATCGGTGCGTTGCCGAATCCAAGATCCGTCAGCTGTTTTACCTGCTTCTGGGCTGCTGCCGTAAGTACTGCTTTATTACCACCATAGATCTTCTGCACGATCTGATCCAATTTATCTTCGATCGTTCCTTCCAGTTCATATGCATAGTGGAAATCACCTGGTTCCTCACACAGACGTACCACTTCTTCTGCAAGCTTCAGACCGCCTTCGCCGCCCTTTGCCCATACTTCGGAAAGTGCCACGTTTACTCCGACCTCTTTACATTTCTCCTCTACAAGATCCAGTTCCGCTTTGGTATCTGTCGGGAACGCATTGATCGCAACAACACATGGAAGTCCATATACATTCTTAATATTATCCACATGTTTCATTAAGTTCGGAATTCCATTTTCTAATGCTTCCAGATTTTCTTCATTCAGATCTGGTTTTGCAACGCCGCCGTTATACTTGAGAGCTCTTACAGTTGCTACGATCACGACTGCATCCGGTTTGATTCCTGCCATACGACATTTGATATCCAGGAATTTCTCTGCCCCTAAGTCTTCTCCGAATCCTGCTTCTGTGATCGCATAATCTGCAAGCTTCATTGCCATTCTGGTCGCCGTCAGTGAGTTGCATCCGTGCGCAATATTGGCAAATGGTCCGCCATGCACGATTGCAGGTGTATGCTCCAGTGTCTGTACCAGGTTCGGTTTCAAAGCATCTTTCAGAAGTGCGCACATCGCACCTTCTGCATGCAGGTCATGTGCTGTTACCGGTTTTTGGTCTGCGATCTTGCCATAAGTATAACCAACAACAATCTTTCCGAGTCTTTCTTTCAGGTCTGCAATATCCTTCGAGAGGCAGAGGATTGCCATGATTTCAGAAGCAACAGTGATATCATAGCCGTCTTCTCTCGGCACACCATTTACCCTTCCGCCAAGTCCGTCTGTAATGAAACGGAGCTGACGGTCATTCATATCCACACATCTCTTCCATACAATTTTTCTTGGATCAATATTCAGGTCATTTCCCTGATAGATATGGTTATCGATCATTGCTGCCAGTAAGTTATTCGCAGCTCCGATCGCATGAAAATCTCCCGTAAAATGAAGGTTGATATCTTCCATCGGAACAACCTGCGCGTATCCTCCGCCCGCAGCTCCTCCCTTCATACCGAATACAGGTCCAAGAGATGGCTCACGAAGTGCCACCATAGGCTTTTTCCCCATTCTCTGCAGGGCATCTGCAAGACCTACCGTGGTAGTTGTCTTACCCTCTCCTGCCGGTGTTGGATTGATTGCGGTCACAAGAATCAGCTTCCCGTCTTCTTTATCTGATTTCTTTAAAAAATTATAATCAATCTTTGCTTTATACTTTCCATACTGTTCCAGATATTCTTCTGGAATTCCTGCTTTTTCTGCCACCTTTGTGATAGGCTCCATCATACATTCCTGTGCGATCTCAATATCTGTTTTCATCATTCATTTCCTCCTGATCGTATGTTGTCTTTCTGAATTCCCGGTCCTTTTCATACAACACTACCGGTTCTTCTGTATCCGGTGTTGTAAAAAAAGGACAACACTCATCCCATTTAGGATAAATGCTGCCCAGACGGTCGGCTTCTACCAAGTATCTGATTTCCCTGTGGTACTCCACATTATCCGTCAGTCATCAGATCTTCTCTTTGTCTTTTACTATATTATAAGGATGGAAAATTGTCAATCCGGAAAATTCACCTGCATCATCCGGATGCTCGTAACACAGTCTTTATTTTTCATCTTTTTTAATAACTGTAGACTTTTTCCCCATGTGATATTCTTTTCCCTGCGCCCGCATGATACTTCTTGAGATCACATCTACAATAATAAATCCAAATGCAATACCAAGACACGTTTCGAGCAATACCCGTGCATGTTCTGCTGCCATTGAAAAATTTCTGCTGACTACACCATACATCAGATAATACAGCCTTGCTCCCGGCATCAACGGAAAGACCGATGCGGTCAGGAAGACCGTGGACGGCGCATGATCGATTCTCGACATAATAAATGCATATCCTGCAACAAAACAGGACGCAGCTACTATTGCGGAAAAATTATTCGGATACCATGCATACACCAGTAAATATATCCCCCATGTCAGAAATGCCCCGACACCGGAATACAGGATTTTCTTTCCCCGTATTTTGAACCAGCTTGCATAACCGATACAGCCTATCGTACAGGAAATCAGCTGAATCACGGTATTTTTATTCACATCAAATCCTTCTGCCGATATATTTCCCATCAACAGCATTGCAAGTGCGATCCCGGAAGCAATGCCAAACGCACCAAGCATTGAATTCATTACTTCCAGTGCTCCGGATATAAAGTTTCTCTGCATCACATCACGTATCCCATTGATCACACCAAGTGCACTGACCAACAGCATGATAATTCCTATCATGATACGGTCCGGATGATCTCCCAATCCGATCCTGGCAGCACTGATGATCACAACCTCCGATAAGAATGCAAGGATCAGATTGTAGATCATCGGGTTGCCCTCCCGCTTACCAAGCCATCTGCCTGCCAGAACGATCATCAGGCAGACAATCAATGCAACAACTGCATCCTGCATATCCCCGCCGAAGAATACGGTAAACGCCGTTCCACCTGTAATCTGTGCGATTCCTGTGATCAGTTCACTCTGATCCGGCCGTGCAATTACTTTTTTATAGCGCCTGACCAGTTCTTTGTCATCCGGATTATATGCACAGACATACCGTGACAGGGCATTCAGATAATTCAGCCTGTCGTAATCTGCCCCTGTAGACTCTATATGCCTGATCTGTGTGAGAATCTCACCTTCCGGCGACTCCACCGTCACCTGTATATTACTTGGAATCACATATACATCATATTTTACGAAACCATAGCTCTTATACATACGGTACAGGCTGTCTTCTACCCGGAAAATTTCCGCCCCGCACTGTAACATTGCTTCTCCTATATTCAGGATTCCCTGTACTAACTTTTCATAATTCATAGATTTCAATTATTATTTCTTTCCACCGATCAGCGGAAGATTCAATGCGCTTTTACCGATATGATATTCTCTCTTCATTGCATGCATGATACTTCTGGATGCCACATCTACGATGATAAATCCGAATGCAATTGCAAGGCAAGTCGCCAGAAGAATAATCGTCTCATCAAAAACCATCTGCGGATCCTGGCTGACACACCCGTACATTACATAGTACAGATTCGGTCCTGGGATCAGCGGGAATACCGATGCAGTCAAAAAGATGGTTGAAGGTGCTTTATTTACTCTGGACATGATAAATGCATAAAATCCAACAAATCCTGCTGCAATCATGGTTGCCATGAAGTTACTCGGTTTTACTGCGTATACTGCAACATAGATTGCCCATGTAAAAAATGCTCCGATACTGTTATACCATACCTGTTTTCCACGGATCTTGAACCATAATGCAAATCCCGTACATGCAACCGTGCAGGAGAGCAGCTGGATCGGTACACTGTGATTCAGGATAAAATGATCGGAATATCCCTCGTGGAATAATATGATTGCCAGACCAATTCCAAATGCAATTCCCGCTGCTCCAAGGAACGAATTCATAATATTAATGAATCCGGAAATGAAGTCTCTCTGAAGAAGATCCCTGATTCCGTTCGTTGTACTCAGTCCACTGATCAGAAGCATGACAATACCGATCATAATACGGTCCGGATGCTCTGCAATTCCCATCTTCAAAGCTCCGATAATAATCACTTCTGATATAAACGCAAGAATACCATTGTAAACCAGTAAGTTGCTTTCACGCTTCGCAAGCCAGTCACCGACTGCAACGATCATCACCGATACTATAAATGCAATGACCGCATCCCGGAGGTTACACCCGAAAAATACAGCAAATCCTGTTCCACCCATGATTCCTGCCGCATATCTTGTGATACGCTTCTGTGGTTCACGATTGATAACTTCCAGATACTTCTCACGCATCTCATTTTCATCCGGTGTATGCTGACAGACATATCTGCACAGATTATTCAGATAATCCAGCTGGTCAAAATTCGGCTCCGACGACTCGATATGACGTATCTGTGTAATAATCTCGCCTTCCGGTGTCTCCACCGTCACCTGTATATTACTCGGAATGACAAATACATCCGATCTCTTAAATCCATAGCTTCTGCACATGCGGTAAAAGCTGTCTTCCAAACGGAAATTCTCTGCACCGCTTTGAAGCATCGCTTCTCCGATGTCCAGGATCCCCTGTACAATCTTGTTATAATTCATCTTTTTTACCCCTTGTTTTCCTTCATAAAATTACCATTTCCTAAATCTAACATTTGAATCATATCATGGATTTTCTATAAGTCAACATAATTATTGTAAAATGTAATAACAGTTTGTAATACCAGTCTTAGAAGCTCTTATGTTTGCAGCTTTTAATATTTCCTTTGAAATGCGAACCCCCTGACTATTCCCCCACGTTTTTACTTGTGCCTGCATAAAGTAAGCTCCTTCGTTTTTTCTAGAGTATCCACCGGTAAAAACCAACGAACAGATTCGGAAAACTTTTGATTCCAGAAAAGCTGAATTATTAAATCGATTTTGTGTTTAATCCCGGTTCTTATTATACACAAACATCCAAAGCGCCATCGCACATATGATCACATACCCCAGCACGCTATACCTATCCGGTACCTGTCCGAACAGAAAGAAGCCCAGAATCGTCGAAAAGATGATCTGCGAATAATCATAAATGGATATCTCTTTCGCCGGTGCATGATAATAAGCCGCCGTGATTCCGAACTGGCCGCCTGCAGCCGCAAGTCCCGCTCCCAGAAGCGTTAAGATCTGCAGGCCGCTCATCGGATGAAAATCCAGAAGCAGATATGGCAGTGTAACCACACACGAGAATCCTGAAAAGAAGATTACAACCGAAGAACCTTTCTGTCCTCTCTGCCCCAGGATACGCACCATCGCATAAGCAATACCTGCGCAGATCCCACCGCACAGTCCGATCAGTGACGGTACCAGTGCCATATTCGTAAATGTCGGTTTGATTACAAATAAGCTTCCGATAAATGCACCCGCAACCGCCAGTGCCTGTGCCGGACTCATCTTTTCTTTCAGCAATAAAAATGAAAAGATAATTACAAAAAACGGCGACATCTTATTCAGCATCGATGCATCCGACAGCACCAGATGATCCACCGCATAGAAATTACACAAGATTCCCACCGTACCGAATGTCGCACGCAGAATCATATATTTCAGATTTCCCTTTTCGATTTTAAATCCGTCCTTACTTCTTATGATCATGATCAGCGCAATAAAAAAAGCTACCAGATTTCTGAAAAAGCTCTTCTGTACCGAAGGCAGATCACCGGATAACCTTACGAAAGCATTCATGAATGCAAATGATAACGCTGATAATGTAATGAAAAATATTCCTTTGTATCTGGAATTCATAAACTTACACTTCCTTATGATTTATTTCTTTATATCTTACGTTATGTCATTTATCTTACCACGAAAAATTTTAACTGTGAATATATCCGACAATTGGACTTGATTTTGTACAACTTGCTACAATTCTTTTACATTGTCGCATTCTCCCATAAACGCACCTATCTGTTGATAGAATTTCAACTACAGATATGCTAAAATATTTTTGGATAATGAAAGGAGAAATGCAACATGAGACCCTTTGAGACATTTATCGAACAACGCAAAGAACGCTTCGTCAGAAACAGTCTGATGTCTGACGAATTTCTGGATTTTGTTAATAAAAATATGAAACCAATAGAGAAACAGATGTCCTATTATCAATGTGCCATCATGGAAGTAGAGACGAAATTCAAAGTATTAAACGAACAGTATTCCCTGGAATATGACCGCAATCCGATTGAGGATATCAAATCCCGTGTCAAATCCATGGAAAGCCTGATTAAAAAGATCCGTAAAAAAGACATACCTCTCACCCTTTCTTCTATTGAAGAAAATATCCATGATATTGCCGGTGTCCGTGTCATCTGCTCTTTTCCGGATGATATCTACATGCTTGCGGACTGCCTGCTTTCCCAGGACGACATCACACTTCTTGAGAAGAAAGACTATATCAAAAATCCAAAACCGGGCGGATACCGCAGCCTTCATCTGATTGTCAGTGTACCAATCTTTTTACAGGACGGGAAACGTAACATGACTGTAGAAGTACAGCTTCGTACGATTGCCATGGATTTCTGGGCAAGCCTGGAACATAAGCTGCGTTACAAGAAAGATATCCCGGCTGACAAAGCAAAATATCTAGAGGATGAGATGCTTGCCTGTGCACAGATCAGTGCCGACCTGGACATGCGTATGCAGAACGTCCGTGATGTAATTGCTGAGAATGCTAAACCAGACGAACAGTCTTTATTATTAAAAGATTTGTCATAAAAGACATATTGAAAAATGCGCCAAAAAAGCACTGCGAAATTTGGTAATATTTCACAGTGCTTTGCCATTACGATATTCTGAAATGACCGACAATATCCGTTCTCTCCTGTAGGATATCTTCTTCATAATTCTTCTGATACGGATCATTATGATGAATCACATATGGTACACCTTCCACATTCCGTCTGTCAGAAATTACCCCGATATGATTCTTGAACACTACAATGTCGCCGCCCTGCCATTGTTCAATGTCATTTACATCCGTGGTCAGACTGGTCGCTGTATGTTCAAAATATATTCTCAGGTTCTTTACTCTTCGGAAATCAATATTTTTATCCGGCTCATCGATATCATAATCCTTGGAATTCTTTCTGATATCTTTGTCTACCAGTTCCCGCAGGTCATATCCGCTCTTCTTAAGCGCATATCCGACAACATCTGTACAGACACCATATCTGTCATCCGGATAACCAGTCTGATAATATCTGCTCTTGTAAACCGGCCGCTTCTTCACATAAACCAATGCATTCTTCAAAATATCGGTCTGATCATCCGTACCGTCACCATCTTTATCCACACTGCTATGATACGGTGTGATTTCTGTGCCGTTGTATTCATTCTTTGGCCGGTCTGTCTTCGTCAATCCTACCACATCACGTTCTGCCAAAAATCCGCCAAGGGTCAGCCAGATGATAATAGCGATTGGAACTAAGATTCGAAATTTCATCTTTCTTGTCTTATGATGAAATACAATCATTCCTGCAAACGCACCAAATGCACCGCCGACAAACGCAATCCCTATCAGCACTGCCTCTTTGATCCTCCACTGATGATGCATTGCTTTCGCTTTATCCGTTCCATATAAAATAAATGCAATAATATTTACTGCAACAAGATAATAGGATATCGGTGTCGCCGCTGTAAGTAATTCTGCCATCTTCTGCTCCCCTCCTTCATATCTCCATTGTATCTTACCTTTGGTTCGCTTTCAATCAGAAAACAGATAATTTTCTTCATCAACTATATACAAATACACGCCTTTCATCTATACTCTCTTCTACATCACAGTCTGATACAAGAGCACCATGAGCGGCATTGTCACAATGGATAATAATGTCGTCATAACATTGATCGCACTGGCATATTTCGAATCATTTCCATACACCTGACACATCTGTGTGATCGTTGAAGCAGACGGTGTGATCACCGCAAGAAATACGATAAGCAGTAATTTCTTTCCATCCGAATGTATGTTCACAAGCCCGCTTATCTTTAAAATCATCAATGATATCACAGGTATCACGACCAGTCTCAGAAATGAAATAAAATACACTTTCACATTTTCAAATATACTCTTCAGATTCATCTCTGCGATCAGCATCCCCGTTACGATCATACTTGCCGGACCGATCATACTGCCCACAGAACTTAAGGTCTGATTTACAATTTCCGGAAGCCTGATCCTGGTAAAAAACAGCACAACTCCGGCAAATACCGAGATCATATTGATATTGAATACAATCTTTTTCCAGTCCCACTTTCCTTCCCGGCTGATCGTATTCTTGCCATGCGTCCACAAAAATACCAATTGGACACTCATGAACACACAACCGTATAATACCCATTCTTTTCCCAGAATAAAAGTCACCAGCGGTACGATCAAATTGCCCGAATTCGAATAATAGATGGATGTCGTCTCTACTTCATTTAGTTTCAATACCTTTCCAACACTCCACACTGCTGCCAGTAATATAACCTGTAATAATACCGACGCTGCAAATACCAGCAAAAGTTCCTTCACCTTTTCACTCGTATAATCCACCTGAAATGCATTGATGATCACACACGGGATAACAAGATATAATACAATTTTAGAAATAACTTTGCTGTCATCTCCCTTTAACAATCCTGTCTTTACAATAATATATCCCATCAGGATCATAAGAAACAGTTCTGCGATCTGTTCCATTAAAAGTATACTGATTTCCATAATAATCTCTCTTTCCTTTTACAGTCCTACCGAAAATCATATACACTTTCCTGATGATTGTCAATCTCACAAAAACCTGACATCCTTCTATTAATCATACTTATATTGACATGTTATTTATCATTCGTATATTGATTCCTTCTATCTATAAGGCTATAATAATGTTTATAAAAATATAAAAAGTACAGTTTACAAGGGACTACACAGGGTAGGTATCTG
>UMFI01052315.1_pt1 | contig 20612 bp, 19 predicted proteins | sample 1964951 | NCBI WGS metagenome assembly UMFI01 (sample SAMEA4836040, study PRJEB28245) | human gut metagenome | biome: gut microbiome; material: fecal sample | place: Denmark | collected 2008 | reverse complement strand
TGACGCTCTTCTGAGGAGTAAGAAATGAATACTACACCACATCAGGACGACCTCTTAAACGCCCCTCCCGAAGACCGGGAAATCCGAGCCCAGAGGGAACGGGACATTCTCCTTCTTGCCCTGAAGGCAGGACAGATCCTTCTGGAAAACGGAGCTGAAATTTTCCGGGTAGAAGATACGGTCTACCGAATCTGCCATTACTATGGTCTGCATTCCGCAAATGCCTTTGTCCTCAGCAACGGTATTTTTCTCACATCCGGCGATGAAAAGGAAACTCAATTTGCAAAGGTTCAGCAGATCCCTGTCAACGTTGCCAATCTGAGCCGGGTGGCAGAGGTAAACCAGCTTTCCCGTCAGATTGAAGCCGGCCGCTTTACGCCGGAAGAGGCAAAGCTCCAGCTGGAGCGCATTGAAAATACCCCTGGATTTTCCAACCGGATTCAGATTATTTCAGCCGGATTTTCCGGCGCCTGCTTCAGCTTTATGTTCGGCGGCGCTCTCCAGGATTTTTTCTGTTCCATATGGATTGGCATGATTCTGCAGCTGTACCTTGTCAAAATCGCCAAGCCTCATTTTTCTAAAATTGTATGCAACATTACCGGCAGCGCACTGGTGACTGCTCTCAGCGTTTTCTTCTATCAGACAGGCCTGGGCCCTCATCTGGAATCCATGATGATCGGCGGCATTATTCTGATGGTTCCCGGAGTTGCCTTTACCAATGCTATCCGTGATATGGCGGACGGCGACTATATTTCCGGGTCTGTGCGAATGCTGGATGCAATCCTGGTCTTCCTGTGCATTGCCATGGGCGTAGGATTTGTCATCGCCCTCTGGAATCAGATAACAGGAGGTATCCTGCTTTGACGAACATTGGTTATCTTATTTTACAGACTCTGGCAGCGGCAGTCGGAACTGTGGGCTTTTCCCTGCTGTTTGGTGTTCCCGTCCGCTACTTCTGCCACTGCGGACTGATTGGCGGAGCCGGATGGTTCCTTTATCTTCTGACTCTTCCTGCCACCACATCCGCAGTCGCTACCTTTGCCGCTACAGTACTGGTGATCCTGATGTCCCGGTGGTTTGCAGTCCGCAAGCAGTGCCCGGTGACTATTTTTCTGATTTCCGGCATTATTCCTCTGGTTCCCGGGGCAGGTATCTACTGGGCCGCCTACTATGCAGTTACCGGTCATATGGCCAGAGCCTTTGACACCGGCCTTACTGCACTGAAGGTTGCCATTGCCATTGTTCTGGGCATTGTTTTTGTCTTTGAGCTTCCCCAGAAGCTGTTTTGCATTGGAACCAGGAAATCATAACCCTACAAGGAGGATTTATTTATGCTTTTTATTCAAAACAGCCGGGTCATTGACCCGAAAACCGGCACAGACGCAGTGCTGGATCTGATCATCGAAAATGGAAAAATCGTAGATATGGGAGAGAATCTGGCAGAGCGCTGTCAGGCTCTGGCCAGTGAAAACGGCTCTTCCCTCCAGATTCTTGACGGCAGGGGCTTGATCACTGCGCCTGGTCTCATTGACGTACATGTTCATTTCCGGGATCCGGGCTTTACCTACAAGGAAGACATTCAAACCGGAGCAAGAGCTGCCGCCGCCGGCGGATTTACTACCGTTATCTGCATGGCCAATACCAAGCCGCCGGTTGACAATGTAGAAACCCTGGAATATGTCATTCAGGAGGGCAAAAAGACCCCCATTAACGTGCTGACCGCCGCCAATATCACAGTAGGCATGAAAGGTCAGGAGCTGACAGATATGGAGCTTTTAAAGGCTCACGGAGCCGCTGGTTTTACCGATGACGGTATCCCCTTAAAGGATGCTGCTCTTGTAAAAAAGGCCATGGAAGAGGCCGTGCGGCTGAACGTTCCATTAAGCTTCCACGAGGAGGATCCCTCTCTGATTACCAACAACGGAATCAACCGCGGCGCTGTTTCTGAGGAGCTTGGCATCGGCGGTTCTCCTGCTGCTGCTGAAGATGTTATGGTGGCCCGCGACTGTATGCTGGCAATCCATACAGGCGCTACTGTTGATATTCAGCATATCAGCTCCGGCCGCTCTGTACGCATGGTAGAGCTGGCCAAGCAGCTGGGCGCTCATGTCATGGCAGAGGTAACGCCCCACCACTTCTCTCTCGATGAATCCGCTGTGTTAAAGCACGGTTCTCTTGCAAAAATGAATCCGCCTCTGCGGACTCTGGAAGATAAGCAGGAAATTCTCCGCGGGCTGAAGGAAGGCATTATTGATATTATCGCCACGGATCATGCTCCCCACAGCGCAGAAGAAAAAGGACGTCCTCTGACACAGGCTCCCAGCGGCATTATCGGGCTGGAAACAGCACTTTCCCTGGGCATTACCAATCTGGTTGATACCGGCTGTCTGACCATGGTTCAGCTGATGGAAAAAATGAGCCTGAATCCGGCTATTCTCTATCGCCTGGAAGAACACAAGGGCTGGATCGGAAAAGGAGCTGATGCAGATCTGGTTATCTTTGATCCTGACGCCTCCTGGACAGTCGAGAATTTCCAGTCAAAATCCAGCAACTCTCCCTTTGTAGGAGAAACCCTGAAAGGCGTTGTAAAATATACCATCTGCGGCGGAGAAATCGCATGGGAGAATCCGGCAGAATAACCAAGGATCCGCCATTTTGCACAGCTGATGCATTTTGATGATTGAAGTTCTCTCATATTACAGGTATAATAGACACAGGAGCTGACCTCTGCAGGCGCTCTGACGCCATGCAGAGCAGCAAATATTCACCACAGTGGAAAAGGAGAAGAATTTCTATGAAAATCGCACTTATCAACGAAAACAGCCAGGCTGCAAAAAATGAGCTTATCGCTGCATCCCTGAAAAAGGTTGTTGAACCCATGGGACATACTGTATACAACTACGGCATGTACACCGCTGATGATGCTGCACAGCTGACCTACGTTCAGGTTGGTATTCTGGGTGCTGTCCTGTTAAACAGCGGAGCTGCTGACTATGTAATTACTGGCTGCGGCACCGGCGAGGGCGCTATGCTGGCAATGAACAGCTTCCCCAACGTTCTCTGCGGACATGTAGAGGATCCGGTTGACGCTTACACCTTTGCTCATGTAAACGACGGCAACGCAGTTGCTCTGCCTTTTGCAAAAGGCTTTGGCTGGGGCGGCGAGCTGAATCTGGAATACATTTTTGAAAAGCTGTTCGGCTTTGGTCACGGCCAGGGATATCCGAAGGAGCGTGTTGTTCCGGAGCAGCGCAACAAAAAAATCCTGGACGGCGTTCGTGCAGTAACCCTGCGCCCCATCATCGACTGTCTGAAGGACATTGATCAGGAGCTGGTAAAAGGCGCATTTGCCGGCGAGCAGTTCAAGGAGCTGTTCTTCGCTAACTGCCAGAACGAGGAGCTTGCTGAGTACATCAAGACTCTTCTGTAATCCTTATTTTAATAACGGAGCTTTCAAAGGCCAGAAGCCGCTTTGCCGGTTTCCGGCCTTTTTTCTCCCCTTTGGAAATGATTTTATCCCTTTTAGGAGGAACTTTACCGTCTGTATTGACTTCTTTCTTTTCCTGGATTATACTGCACTTATAATAATTAAACGGATAATTAATTGTTAAATCAGAAAATATTCCAGGAGGCTGTCACTATGAAAAAAACCTACAAAATCGAAGTTGACTGCGCAAACTGCGCCAATTTAATGGAGGATGCTGCCCGCAAGACCGCCGGTGTGGCAAACGCTACCGTAAACTTTATGACGCAGAAGCTGATTGTCGAATTTGCAGAAGGTCAGGATCCCAAGGCTGTTATGGCCAATGTCCTTGCTGCCTGCAAGAAGATCGAGCCAGACTCTGAAATCTTTCTGTAAAATCAAAGAAGGAAAAATAAAACAACGCAACAAAGACATTAAGGGATGAAAAGCCTGTATTCGCTTCTCATCCCTTATCGCGTTCCTTATACCCAAATCCGTGTTTCGATATCATTTCCTGCTTATCGCATATAATATCGCACATAAAATTCCAAAGAATTACTTAAAATTCCTCTTCCAGCCCATCATATGCCGCAATTAATCCCTTTTCTTTAAATATAGGTGTAATCCGTCCATGTTCAGGATCATAAGTATGTACAAAATGCGTAGCAAAGAATTTTGTGTGTTTCGTTGCCATATTCTCTTTTAACATTCTCTCTCTGATTATCACATTATCTGGAAGCCCCATATGCTCCTTAAAAATCCCCGTTTCTTCTACCATAGTACAATCTAAAACAACACAGTCAAAATGGAATTCTTTCATGCTTTTCCAGCAATCTTCTCCAAACATTGCACTATCATGGCCATATAACAGAGTTTTTCCATTATGGGTAATTACATAGAGCAAACAGTCTTCGTTTTTATCATGATTTGCCGGAAGTGCAGTCACCTGATAATTTCCTGCTTGAAATTTCTCAAATGGTTTAATTGCATGCAGCTTTAAATATTCTGCCGCCGAACTTCGTCCGTACCCTTCCAGTTCTTTCTGAATTTTCGAAATAGCCTTGTCATTTCCAAAAACCTGTAGTTCTCTCTTTCTTTTATAGAAAGCCATTGGCGGTCTTATTGTTAGCAGATCCGGAGCATAAAGATGATCTATATGAGAATGTGTTATAAATAAATAGTTAATAGCTGTTATATCCAATCCCCCATATAATTCATGTGCATAGGTGTCTGCTGAAAAATCAATTAAAATTTCATCATCTACCTGTGCTCCCGATCTTGTCCTTAAATTCTTTCCGCCTAATTTTCTTAATTTTTGGCAGCATTCACATTCACAAAACATAGCTGGAACTCCCTCTGACGCCCCTGTCCCATAAAAATGTATTTTCATACTTCACTCCTTCTGTCTTTTAATGCTGAATCCAGGCTTTCATACTATCGTCCAAAAGCAATTCCTTCAATTCTTTTGAATCCTTTACCCTTTTATTAAAAATCATACCGCCACGTGCCAAATGAATTTTTTCGTGAAAATCAGATGCGGATACTTTTCTATATGACGGATGCTTTTCTAAAATTTTTTTAATTTCATCCGGTTTCTGAGCCCAGCCAATATTTCCATTATAGACTTCAATTCCGTCCAGAAAATCCTCACATTTCAACTCGCAAACTCTTAAAATAAAAGGAAGCCGAATCTCATTTTCTCTGTTTTCCATTTGAATCTTTTTCCATTCATCCTGATAAAGAACTGTCATTTCAGGATGCATTTTCCAAAGTTCCAGCATCTCATTGCTTGTTCTTTTTCTCCCTATTTTTCCATTTGTCTTTTCCATAACTGCAAAACGCACTGGATGTGCCTGAATAACCAGCATATCATTCTTATGAAACAGTTCTATTGCCTCTTTCAATTGGAGCTCATACATATAAGGATATTGATATAGAAATTCCTCTGTCATTCCAACAATCAAAAAATCATCGTCAGATTCTATGTTTCGAAATTCTATTCCTAAAATAACATCTAATCCAATCTTATCCCCTTCTTCTTTTGCCGCATAATATCCAGAAAGATACCGCTTTACTTTTTCTTCTGTATCTATGCTCCCTAAACTGTCAAAATATGATTTATGATAATGATCTGTTATCATAATTCCCTGATATCCGACGTCATGATACATTCTCACTAATTCTTTTGCAGATACCTGCCCGCAGCTGCTAGTTTCCTTCGTATGCACATGCATATCAAATTTATATTCCTGCATCATCCTTTTACCCCCGACACCACGACACCTTGAATGAAATATTTTTGTAAAAAAACAAATATGATGAGAATGGGCATTGCCACAATAACAGCTGCAGCAAATACCAGATTCCACTGAATATTATACATTCCACTAAAAAATGTCAAACCTACAGAAATCGTCTGCTTCGCATTGCTGCTAATGTAAGTTAAGGGCTGCAGATAGTTATTCCACTGATCCTGCATTGCCATAATCATGACTGCAAGTAAAGCCGGTTTGCTTTGAGGAAGAACAATATAGATAAATCTCCCCCAAACACTGCATCCATCCATCATTGCAGATTCACTTAGTTCCGATGGAATCCCCATCATATTCTGACGTATCATAAAAGTATAAAATGGTTTTGCAAAGAAAAATGGAGCTATAATCGGAATCCAAGTATCCAAAAAATGGAGCTTATTGTAAATAAAATAAAGTGGTGTTAAAACAACTTCTGTCGGTATAATCATTGTTAAAATAACTAACACAAATACTTGATCTCGTCCTCTCCATTTTATTTGCGAAAATCCAAATGCAACAATAGATGATGATACAACTGCTCCAATCACCGACAATATCGTAATGACAACAGAATTTTGCAGCATTTTACCAAAATCCAATGCGGAGTACCGATACGCCTCACTATAATTTGAAAATCTTAATGGCCATACAAAAAACTTTGGCGGAAACTGAAAAATCTGTTCATAAGTTTTTAATGAATTTAACACAAACCAGTACAGCGGAAAAAGAAAAACTGCAGCCAATATAGTGAGAATAATATAACACAAAACCTTTCTAATATATTTTCCTTTAATCTTTTTGTCCATTATTCTCCCCCATAGAAAACCCATTTATTAGATGTTTTAAACACTACTATTGTTAAAAATCCCACTATTATAAATAAAATTACTGACATGGCATTTGCATATCCCAGCCTGAAATTTACAAAAGCATTTTTATAAAGATATAACATGTAGACTAAGCTTGCATCATTGGGGCCTCCGTCTGTTAATATTTTAAATAACGTAAATGATTTAAAGGCTCCAATTAAACCCATTAAAAGATTCATAAACAATACCGGTGTCATCATTGGCAGGGTAATAGAAAAAACCTGACGAAATTTGCTACATCCATCTAAATCTGCCGCTTCATAAAGAGTTGTCGGAATTCCCTGAAGACCTGCCAAATTAATAATCATCATTTTTCCTGACTGCCACAAATTAATAAAAACTACACTGGCAATAATCGTTCCTGTCCCAGCAAACCATGATATCTTCTCAATTCCTAATATTCCTAATAAATAATTAATAATGCCGAAATCTGTATCCAACATCTGTCTCCAAAGTAATGTTGCTGAAACTGACACAATCAAACAAGGAATATAAAATATCGTCCGGAAAGCTACGATTCCTTTCAACGACTGATTCAATAAATTTGCTAAAAGAAACCCAAATATCATTTGCAGCGGAACAGAAACTAGTGCATACAATAACGTAATACCCAATGATTTCCAAATCAGGGGATCTTTCGTAAGTATTGTTATATAATTTTCTAATCCTATAAATTTACTTGGGGATAAAAAACTATAATTTGTTAAACTCATCCAAAAGGCAACACCAAGAGGAATTACTGTAAATACGGCAAACCCTATCAGCCATGGAGAAACAATTAAAAGCCCTACTCCTAGTTGTCTTTTCTCCTTAATGCTCCATTTTCCCATATACATTTCCCCCTTTTTTACTTTTTAAGTTTTTCACTTTTATTGAAACTGCGCCTTATTTTCCTGCATTACAACATTGATTTTGTCACTTGCCTCTTTCATTGCTTCTTCAATCGTTATTTCTCCGTTAAATGCCCGTTTTAATCCATTAACAAATTCTTTGTTAAACTGTCCATATGGAATATACTGTGTTAACGTATTTGGATGAAGATACTCTAACGCATTTTTGTATGCAGTAATATTTTCCGGAACATCACCCTCAAAATAGCTATCTCTTACAGATTCCAGTGCCGGAATATAAGTATGAGTATCTGCCAATATTTTTTGGCACTCCGGCTGAACCAATTCCTCCAGTAATGCAATTGCTGCTTCTTTATTCTTTGCATTTGGATTTACAAATAATCCTAAAATATTACTGGATGAAATCCGCTTTCCGGTAGATGCATCAAACGGCAATTCTACAACATCCCAATCAAATGCCGTAATATTCATATAAGATGGAATCTTCCAAATTCCTGCCGGAATCATCGCAATCTGTCCACTGATAAAAATATCATCTCCAGATGTTGTAGTCGCAACGTCAATATTTGGAGATAATCCCTCCTGATACATCTCTACCAATGGCTTTAATGACTCAGCAACTTTCGGATCGTCCAGTGTACAAAGTTCTCCATCTTCTGTAAACATTTCTGCTCCGTGAGACCATATAAATTCCCATGCAGGCAAACGATTGGCTGCGGCAAAAAAGCCATACTGAATCGTCTCTCCCTTTTCATTTTTCACTGTAAGTTTTTTTGCAATTTCATGCAAATCATCCCAAGTCCAGGTATCTTCAATTTCTTTTAAATCAGGTAACCCTGCCGCTTTAAAAATATCTTTGTTGTATGCAATAGCCGTACATTCAACCGTAAAAGGAATTGCCATTTGCTTTCCTTCAAATTGGTAGGATTCTCTAATTTCTGGACTTAAATTATTCAGATATTCCTGCAGCTTAGGAGATTTTGATATTGCATCTGTTAAATCCATCGCCTGTCCTGATGCCGCATACAGTTCAAAAGATGGCCTTGTCATCTGATAAATATCAGGTCCTGTTCCTCCAGCAATAGCAACCGGAAGCTTTGTCATAAAATCTGCATTTGCCGTATACTGAATATCAACATGGAGATCTGGGTTCTGCGTTGTTGCATAATCTATCATTTGTGCAAAAGCATCCGTAGCTTCTGTACTCCAAGTCCACCACGTTACATTTCCCCCTACCTTTTTCTCTTGTGCAGTTTCTCCTGCCGCTTCAGTTGCTGTCTGCGCTGGTTTCTGCTCACTCTCATGCGTTTCCGGCACTCCGCCGCACCCAGCTAACAATCCCATTGTCATTGCACTGGTTAATACTGCTGTCATCATTTTTTTCATAATGTACCCCTTTCCTTATATAAATATATTTTTTCAGTTCCACTTAAAAAACGCATTTTTTATGCAATAATCATTATTTTTTATCAATATAATTCTATTTTTTATTTATTTTTCTCATTTGATATTTTTATATTATCATTTATTACTATTTCTTTCATTTTATTGTGTTGCTCATTTTTTAATTTATGTTGTATAATTTTCTTATCTCAAACTATTAAATCTATGTTATACTAGTATTAATACTATTATAAAAAGAAGGGATTATATTATTTGAAAAAAAATATAAAATACGCAGATTTATCTGCCAGACATGATAAGGCAAATTTGAAATTTAATGATTTTACTTTATCGCCACCCACAAATACCTATATTTCTGTTTACCAAAGCGGACATAAGGCATCCTGTCCACCTGGATATCATACGAAGCTGAATGCATATGATCACTATATTATACATTATATTCTGACCGGATGCGGGACCTACTTTACTCCCTCCGCTTCATATTCTGTTGCAAAAGGAGAAATGTTTCTTATACGCCCTTCAGAAAGTGTTCACTACCAAGCTGATTATTCAATGCCTTGGACCTACTACTGGGTTGGTTTTAACGGGACACAGGTTCCAAAGATTTTAAACCAATGTGGATTTTCAGACTCCATTCTTACTCGATCCTATCATTGCGATGACCAGCTAAAAAAAATCATGCACAAATTAGCATATCCACAATGCAATGGCATATCTCGCGAGTATGAGCTACTAGGAAATTTATATCATATGTTTTCACTTTTAAATAACACCTATGCTCCTGAGCCACTTTCAAAGTCTGCTCAATATATAAATTCTGCTATTGAATTTATATATACAAATTATTCTTACAGTGACTTGAAGGTGAGCGATGTAGCCAATTATGTAGGAATTGAGCGTTCTTATCTATACCGAATTTTTTATGAACACCTTCATATGTCCGTTCAAAATTTTATTCTGGAATTACGATTAAAAAAAGCGCAAAACTTATTGCAATACTCTGATACCCCCATTGGTGTTATTGCCTTCAATTGTGGATTTGATAACCAGTCTTACTTTTCCACAATATTCAAACGCAAATTTCATTTATCCCCAATGCAATACAGAAAAACAACTCCTTAAACAACAAAACCTCACTTATATCATAGGAAGTTCTTTCCTGTACATTAAAAATACCGCTGCTTCTGTACTCTTAAAGTCCAGAAGCAGCGGCATTAAACTTACAGCAGCTCTGTATTTAATTAAAATACTGATCCATCATATCCTGCACTCTCTCCATAGCTTCTTCGATATCAACCATACCGGCTACGATATTCTTTGTCATCGTTCCCAATATATTCAAAAAACGTTTTTCATCAAATGGTCTTAAATTATCCGCCGGAAGCCGCTCTGTTTTCGATAAAGAAAAACAATCCTTTGCCAGCTCCAGCCATGGGAATGCATCCACAATTTCATATATTTCATAGGTTCTCGAACAAGGAGAAACGCTTCCAAGGGTTGCCATAGCAGAAGCTACCGGATCTGAGGTGATCCATTTGATAAATGCCAAAGCATCCTCTGGATACCTGCAGTTTTTTGCAATTCCAAGAGTCCCGCCTCCCAGAATAGGATTTCCTCCAGGGACGATACTGTAACCAACTCTATCAATAATTTTTGATTTATATCCCAGTACCTCAGAGCCGTAATTACTGAACATAATCTGCATAGCAATGTCTCCGTTAGCAAACGTTTTTGCCGCATCCGTCCACCAGGAAATCCGTTTACTCACTGCATAATCCGCCGATTCCACCAGATTTTTCATTGCGCCTACAGCAATTTCATCATTCAGAATTATTTTTCCGTTATCCGAAAACAGATGCGGTTTGTAACTGAAATATCTTGTCAGAAATTCCGTTGCCGCTACCCCTGTATTTCCAAGATTCAGGCTGGTTCCATATTGAACTCTTGAAGAAGGGTTCTGACTCTTTGTAAAAAAGCCTGCTATTTTATTGAATTCATCAAAGGTTTTTGGAACCTCCAGTTCCCTTCTGTAGGTTTCCCAAAATTCCCTTTTTACTGCCGCATCCTCAAATAAATCCTTTCGGTAGAAAAGAATCTGTGCACTGGGTGTTACTGGCAGCGCATAGACTCTGTTATTCACTGTGGAGTATTTTCCCATTAATGCAGGAATATATTCCTGTGTTCCTTTCAAAATTCTGTCATCAATCTCTTCCAGCGGTAATAAAATCTTATCGGCAAACCAGGACAGCCAGGTCACATCTATTCGAAATATATCAAATATTCCAAAATTCTCTGCATTTACAAAGGCCTCATATATCTCATTATAAGATAAAACAGAAATATTGATTTGTGTCCCTGTTTTCTCCTCATAAAGCTTTGTCATTGCCTTCATCACTGATGCCTCCGGCCCCTCCAGGGCCAGAACATTCAGTGTGTCTGCCTTCCGATTGGATAATTTTATATTATGCCATTTTCTATAACCGTCATTTTTCAAAATATGACAGCTGTTTTTTGTTTTGCTTTTTCCAATACATTCTTCCGCAGCCTGTCTCCCCAGCAGACTGTAATTTAATTCATATTTGATATAATCCTTTTCCGGTAATGTAAACATTGGCGAAATTGTGTAAATCGGAAGCGCTTCTACCAGAATCAGCGAGTTGCATATCTGACGGATACGCTCTGCAAATCCAAGGTTTGTTGTCACAATTGCCTCGATTGTCTCATACTCTTCAAATACTGCCAGCAACGTATTATACAGTCTCAAGGAGTCTGTAGATACATCTATCACATTGCATGGAATGCCTGAAATTCTTTTATTGAAGGACTCTATGGTTTCCTTTTCATTAGAATATCGCAGGGTACTGTGAATCAGCAGTACATTTTTATATTCATGCCTTATAATTGACTCCGCCAGCTCCTCCCCGCATCTTGTATAATCAAACCCATAATATACTGCAGGAAACTGCGGCTTTCGCTCTACATAACACACCTTTCCAAAACCATCAAAAATCCCCTGTTCCTCCTTTTCTGTAAGACAGGATACAATTGCGATTCCATCCAGAAGCATAGCCTTTGCCTGCTGGATCAAGGCGCGCTCAATATCTGGATTATCATTTGTAAGCATCAGCTCTGTAGAATATCCTTTTCTCTCTGCATATACCTTAAAGCTGGCATAAAAATCTCTGTACTGTTTGAATTGAATGTTGGGCAATATCACTGCCAGAGAATCGCTGGAGCCTTTTCGGAGCATTCTCGCTTTCTCATTCAGAGTAAATCCCAGCTTCTGCGCTGCTTCCTCCACCAGTCTGATTTTCTCGCTGCTTACATTTCCTTTCCTGTTGAGCACATTCGAAGCAGTTCCCTGAGAGACGCCTGCCAGTCTCGCCACATCCAAAATTGTTGCCATATATCTCACTCAGTTAATGCCTGCGGCAAATTAACTGATTTCCCCTTTCTCTTACACCTCTTCCACAAAACGAAGGCCTTCTAATTCCTGAATTTCCTTCAGAAGCTTATTATGACTCTGTCTGTGTTTCAATTCCAGTTCCATAATAACACAAATATCTTTTTTATACCATTTGTATTCTGAAGTTCTTATTACACTGGAAACACGAATATCCCGTTCTTTAAAAAATTCCAGCAGCCTCACCAGAAAGCCTTCATTCATTCCCTCTATACAGATTTTCATATGAGCGGCATTTCCTATAATAACACGATCAACTGCCCGAAAAATCTCAGATGAAAAACAGACTAAAATCGTCGCGGACACCGCTCCAAAATAAAATCCCGATCCAATTGCAATTCCTACTGCTGCATTCACCCACAACGCAGCGGCTGTTGTCAGACCTTTTACCTGATTGGCGCCTGTCACGATGATAGTACCTGCTCCTAAAAATCCAATTCCGCTGACAACCTGCGCTGCCATTCTGGCAGCATCTCCACTCCCTCCTGCTTTTATAGAAATATACTCATTCGTTACCATAACCAGAGTTGCTCCCACACAGACCAGCGAAAAGGTTTTCAGTCCTGCCGGTCGTCCTTTCAGCCCCCGCTCCAAGCCTATAATTCCTCCGCAAATGACTGCCGTAAACAGCCGGATCAATGCCGAAGCTTCAAATTCCCCCATAAATGACTGCAGTGCAATAAATACATTCTCCATAAAGCCCTCCTGTCTGATTTAACAACAAAAGGAAGGCTGCTCTCCTTCCTTTCTGTCGTTATCCATGTTTTTATGTAACAGTTCAGCCCTGCTTCGTCTTGTCCGGCTTTGCCGAACTGTTACGTTTTTATTATCTTTGCTGAGCTAAATATTTTTCTGCATTATTGAATCCCAGCTGTTCAATTTCCGCTGAAAAATCACAGCCAAAATGCATACAAAACACCTGTGCCCTCAGCTCCTCTGGAATCAGCTCCTTCAGCTCCGACAACGGGAAATGAGAACGATGAGAAGATACCTTATTGGTTGTATCCTGATAAATTTTCTCTATTCTCCTTTCAAGAAAACCGTTTATCACATGCTCTGGAATTTCATAGGAATCCCCACTGTAATAGATCCGTCTGCCCCCATCCTCAATAATATATCCATAGCAGTTCATATCCTCAGCATGTCTGACAGGAACCGCTTCAAACACAATTCCATCACTCTCATACCTGGTACATTGTTCAAAATAATAAGCATTCCGATCAATGCCGGTCAAATCCAAAAGCTGACGGACAGACTCCTCCGGATGAATAACCCGTACCTTTTTCCCAAGTACAAAATATGTATAAGAGATCAAAGATCCAAGACTTCCCACGTGATCCGCATGTAAATGAGTAATGATAGAATAAATTCTGTCATATCTTGTCAGCATTCCCCGCTCATACAGCTGATGAAATACCAGCTCGCCGCAGTCCAGCAGATAAAGATTATTATTTTTTATAAAATATGCGCTGGTATTTCCTAAAACAGGATAAAATGCCGCTCCGCATCCTAAAAATTTTAAAATACTATTCACCTCCCGGTCGCCGCCGTTTTTATCAGCACGCTCTGTTTTTTCTAATATAGGAGCAGCACTGTGCCGCCCAATCTGTCTGGATAATATCAAAGCCCTTGTCTGCCAGCCAGCCCCAGCCCTTATCTGGATGATCCAGAAGAGAAATATTATCACAGTGCCCTGCAGCCAACGGAATTTTATGATTATATTCCAGCGCATTTCCCCATAAAATTTTCCCTGCCTGATGCATACTGTGGATATATTCATCCTGAGCAACCGGAGATTTCTCATCAGCAAAAACCAGCTCTGCGCCCACATAATTTATATTCATTTTTTCAATGATGCTGGTAGCTGTGTCTTTTTCCATGTAAATAGGCATAAACATATACTCTGACGCAAAAGCTTCCACTTTTTTCAGAGAATTTTCATCTGGTGCATTTTTCAGCAGAATCTGCTCCTTCATATTGTGACGCTCTACTGTCCGAATCACATCCTCCAGAAATCCAAAACACCTGTCTAGGTTCAGAATACAGCGATTTTTAAACTGCTCCAGAACCTCATCAAAGGTATTCAGCCCAAATGCAGTTTCATTAAAATCCACATTCACCAGCCGCAGCTGTCTGATTTGCGCAGATGACAATTTTGTAATATCGATATGTCTGTCCAACTGAAACGGTTCTTTTCCTGTATGAAAAATGAACAATTCTCCATCTGCCGATTTAAAAAGATCCATCTCCAGAATATCTGCTCCTGATTTTAAAGCCAGTTCAAAAGCAGGAATGGTATTGCAGGGAATATCTGCTCCTGCTACGCCTCTGTGAGCCGCTACCAAAACCTTCTTTTCCGCCAGCAGCGCATGTAATGCATTCATAGTAACACCTTCCTTTCCTGTCACCGTTCCGACAGGGCTATTTCTCATTATAAATGATTTCCAAATCAGTCTTTACCTCTCCATCGCAGTCCTCTGCGTATACCTGCGTTTCAAAGCCTTCCACCTGATTTCCTTCAATTACGCAATTCTCTGTTCTGAGTAGTTCAATTGCCTGCTCTGCCCCATTTGACTGAATGGTATTATTCATGATAGAAATATCTTTCGGCTTTTTAGGAGAACCGCCGTTTCCAAGAACTCCAACAGCTTTTACATCCGGAGCTTCTATGACAATTGTATTTTTCTCAATAACAAGCTCACTGGTGCTTGCCGCTCCGCCTTCCTCTATAACCGCGCCATAGGGATGGCTGTCTGCCAGAATTGCATACCTCTCTTTTTGCCTAGAGTCTGCTGTCATCCGGAACGTATTATTTTTGATACTCACCCGGTCAAAGGCCCAAAATCGAATTCCGGCCCAGGCCGCATTTTCAAAGGTGCAGTTTTCTATCAAAATATCCGAACATTTTACACCGTTTTGCTGACCGTGGTTTCCCAGCCCGACCATATACTGCGGTGACTTTTCACTTCCTCCGAAATAACAGTTTCTAATCACTACATTCGTCGTAGGCCTCACATCCTGTACCTTTGTATAAGGATAGCCCTTAATCGAGCCTGGTTCAATCTGAATCAGTTCCCTTGTTTTATTTCCCTCTCCTTTAAAGGCCTGCCCTTCAAACCGGCAGTTCTCAATCAAAACCTGATCTACTGCGGCCAGCTGCAAAACATGCCCATTATAGCTGTCAATAAAACGTATGTCCCTCAGCGTAATATTTTCGGCATAGGCAAGCCCCAAAGCGCCTGCCGTATCTGCCTCAGGGAGATTCTCAGGAACCCCATGGTCTCCAAGAGCTCCATTCATATCCCAGGTTCCTCCCTCAATCACAATATTACTGTTTCCTTCTGCTTTATCATGCTTTAAGGGATGATTAAAGCCCATCAATGCAGAGCTCCCCTGCACTTCATTCAAAAGCACCGCGTTTTCGCTGAGCTTTAATGTCATATTACTTTTTAGCTCCAGAGCCCTTGATATAGGATACGTTCCATCCTTTAAAAGCAATGTTCCGTTCTCCGGAAGATCGTTGATTGCCTTCTGAAGCACATCACTCACGTCAGATACTGCATTCAAATCAACCTTATATTTTTTTACAAAATCCACTTCTTTGTTTTCACTGCATCCGGATAAGGACAGTGCTAGCAGAACCAGACCACAAAAAGTCTTCATACCCGGATGATTCTTTTTATTTTTCCGCTTTTCCGCCAATTTTATTTACCGCCTTAACTGCAAAATTCTTAATTGCCTCAAAACCGCCAAATCTGCCAAGCCATAATGCAAAGGTAGAAATTATCATAAGAACAACAGTATAAACAAATGCCATCGCCTGTGCGTCGATCGTAGCTGTTTCGTCTGTTGCCAGCTTAATCTCAATACCAAGAGGCCGATAGGAAGGATGATATAAAAATACGGATAAGTCATATTCTGATAATAATGAAATAAAATTCATTACCACCACGGAAAGAACTACTGGCATGATGATCGGCAAAATCACTTTTCTCATAGTATAAAAAGGTTTTGCGCCCATTACCTGCGCCGCTTCTTCCAAATTCCCGTCCAGCCCCATAAATGCAGCTCTAACCATTCTGTAAGAAAACGGAATCTTAACAATAATATAGGCAATCAGCATAATAAGCGGCGTAGCAACCAAAACTTTATTTCCAATATTCCACCGCGGCTCATCATAGGTCATCATCATTCCCAATGCGATCATTGTTGACGGAAGCAGCCAGGGAATCAGTACCAACGGCTCCAGCATCTTATCAAGCTTATGCTTTGCCTTCGTAATCAGGCGTGCTGCCACCAATGCAACAATCACCACTACTACCGCTGCTATAATTGCATAAACCGTGCTGACAACATAGGGCTTATATGCTGCCGGAGACTGGAAAAGCTTTCTGTAATTAGCCAGAGTAAACGAATCCGGTCTGATTTCTCCCGTCGTAATGGTCAGACCATCTGTAAAGGAAAATACCAGCACATTCAAAATCGGAAGCATATAAATTACAAACATGGAATATGCGACGATATAGGCTATCACATTTAATACGGGATTTTCTATTTTCTGCTTCACCAGCTTCGCCTTTGTCTTAGAAACAGAAATAAAATTCCCCTTTTTTTCAATGCGCTGCGAAATTACCAGAAGAACGCTCGTTGCAAGGCCCAGAATAATCGCCAGCAATGCTGCAATATCTCTGGATGTCATCATATTCGCAAAGGTTTTTATCATGGGGTTAATCGTCTGGAAATCAGGACCACCCACAATCAATGGGCCCGACATTGTACTTAAAGCCGACAGGAAGGTCAGGATTGTAACTGCAAAAATAGTTGGCTTTAATGTAGGAAGCACAATCTGGAACAATATTTTCATCTGGGAAGCGCCCATATTTTTTGCCGCCTCGATCGTATGATAGTCGATGCTTCTCAGAGAATTCGTCAAAAACATCATATGATTTGATGTTCCTGAAAATGTAATAATGAATAATACAGCCCAGAATCCTACAAACCAGGCAGGATCCATATTTGGAAAAATATTTAAAAGCACCTTTGTTGCAATACCTGTTTCTCCATATACAAACTTATATCCTGTAACAAGTACCACGCCTCCATATATCAACGTAGACATAAATCCAAGCTTCAACAGTCGGGCGCCTTTAATATCAAAATACTCCGTAAACAATACAATCAAAACACCTGTAATATTTACAGTAACAACTGCGGCACATGCAAGAATAAAGCTGTTTTTCAAGCTTTTCATCGCTCTTGCAGAAGATAGTATTTTAGAAACAGCGCTCAGCGTAAATTCCCCGTCTTTAATAAATACATTTAAAATCAAATTGACATTTGGAAATACCAGAAATGATAATACAAACCAGAGAATCGCTGCTCTCAGTAATATGCCGGGAACATTAACAGTGCCATTCTGTATTTTATCTTTAAAAAAATTCATATGGTACCTCCCTGCTTAAAACTGCATAATATCATGAGGATTAATATATAAATGAATAAAATCGCCCTTTTTATAAGAACGTAATCCATCATTCTTATCAATATATTTAATCGTTTCTCCCATGCAGTCCAGAGTATATTTTGTAAATACACCGCTGAACTCATGATCCGTCACCTTACATTCTAATTTTGCATAACCCTCTGCCGGAGCATCCAGACATCGTTCAATTCTTACGAAGCCAGTTTTTTCCTGATTCAGCTTCGCTGCCGTCTGCTGGCTGACAGCTCTAATTGCAGCTGGATTCAGCCTGTTAATATCTCCTATAAAGTTACATACAAACTCACTGGCTGAGTGGTTATAGATTTCATAGGGAGTTCCTACCTGCTCCAGGAAGCCCTCATTAAATACAGCGATTCTGTCTGAAAGTGTCAGAGCCTCCTCCTGATCATGGGTAACATAAATCGTGGTAATTCCAATTTCCTTCTGAAGGCGTTTCAGTTCATCGCGTAAATCAATTCTTAATTTTGCATCAAGGTTTGACAACGGCTCATCCAGACATAAAATCTTCGGTTCCAGTACAATCGCTCTTGCAAGCGCTACTCTCTGCTGCTGTCCGCCTGATAAAGCCGCTACATTTTTCTTCAGCTGTTCATCTGTTATTTTAATTTTTGCAGCTACTGCTCTTACCTTTTTATCAATTTCATCCTTTGAAAGCTTCTGCACTCTTAATCCGAAGGCAATATTATCATAAACGGACATTGTAGGAAACAGAGCATAGCTCTGGAACACCATTCCAATTTCTCGTTTCTCTACCGGTAAATGCGTTACTTCTTTATCTGCAATTTTAATTTTTCCTTTTGACGGTGTAATAAAACCTACTAAAGTCCGTAAGGATGTGGTTTTTCCACATCCGCTGGGACCAAGGAAGGTGAAAAATTCACCCTCCTTGATGTGTAGGTTTAAGTCTCTGATTGCCACAAAATCTCCATATTTAATTTCAATCTGCTCAAATCTAATCATCTTAAACCCCCTGTAAAGTTTAGCCTTCTCAATCTTTATCCGTTACTGAACGTACTGAAGCTCTGCCTTTTCTACCCATGCGTCAATATTTTCTGCAATAAATCCCCAATCCAGCTCCTGCGGCTTTAAGGTAGACATTAACTCTTTTACATCCTCAGTTGCATTTGCAAGCGCCTCCTCCTGACAGGGAATGGTTCCGAAGTTATTTGACCACTCTAACTGGATTTCAGGACTTCCAAGCCAGTTCAGAAAATCTACGCAAAGATCATAATTTTCCGTTCCTTTTGCAATTGCAAGAGATTCCACTACATAGGGAACGCCAATTTCAGGAGATACAATATTAAATTTATAATTTCTCACCTTCTGCTCTGTCAGAACACCGGATGCCCAATGCATATCAATCGGCAGAGAACCGTCGATTACTGCACCAATGGAATCTTCTCCAGATGCAATCAAATGTGCGTTGCCCAGATATTTTTCAGCGATTGCCCATCCCTCATCAGAAATACCCAAATCTCCATTCGGATCTGCATATCTTGTAATAATACTTGCAAATACCGTTTTTCCAGTTCCGCCGCTTAAACCGTGCAGCTGGTAAAGTCCCTTATATTCATCCTTTGTCAGATCCACCCAGTCTGTCGGAGGATTCTGGTATTCATTGTTTGTAATAATAACCAGAGGGGTTGTTGTTACTGGATAATAATAACCATCTGCATCTATCAGGGATGCATCTACCCCATCTGTCCAGTCTGGTTCCCATGTCTGGAGCAAATCCTGTGCTTTCAGCTTTTCGAATTCGATACTGTTCAGACCAAAAACCACATCGCAGAGGGGATTGTTCTTTTCTGCAATCATTCGATTCGCTACATCTGAAGCGCCCAGGCCGACAACCTGCACATTATAACCTGCTTCAGCAGCTCGATCCACCAGCCACACATCCCGGCCTTCTGAACCATTGTTTGTATAAATGGTAATCAACTGGCTTTTATCAATCTCGCCTTCTGGTTGACCGCCAGCTGTGCTTTCCGCCTCTGCCGGCGCTGCTGTTGTTGCTGCCGGAGCCTCTTCTTTTTTTCCTCCACAGCCGGCAAGAAGAGTGGTAACAGTTGTTGCTGCAAGCAGCAGAGATAACGCTTTCTTTTTCATTTTCCTTCTCCTTTTCTTTGGGAAATCGTATTACATTGCCTGACACTTTGAACTATATCTCATAAATTGAAACGTGTCAATATATTTTTGCCAATTTGCAAAACTTTATTTAGCCTTAACATTGTTTTTTCGTATTTTTTACCAATTAACCATATTGATTTTTATGCATATTGCACATTATGTCTTTTTATTTCTCTTAATATTTTTAAAACGTATCATAATTTAGGCCATATTGGTTCTTATCATGCAAACAATACTGCTGCTAAAAAACGCTCTTGTTTTAACAGGGACATTTTTCCGCCGCATAGCGATCCTAGCGGAGCGTTTTTATGTCATAAGACGCTCTTTCCTATGACATAAAAAATATACGCAAAAGTGCCGAAAAACCATCTGTCAATGATTTTTCGGCACTCCCTAAATTCTTTCTCTGATTCTTTTTTTATTTGCTTCGTTTACTTGTGCGTTTTCTTCCAGCTGTGGTCTTTTTCGTCACCGGAGCTTTTGTTTCTGCTTTCTTTTCTGGCTCTGCCTTCTTTTCCGGCTCCGCTTTCTTTTCTGGCTCCGCTTTCTTTTCCGGCTCTGCCTTCTTTTCTGCTGCTGCTTTCTTCGCTGGCTCTGCCTTCTTTTCCGGCTCCGCTTTCTTTTCCGGCTCTGCC
>UMFI01056498.1_pt1 | contig 20904 bp, 19 predicted proteins | sample 1964951 | NCBI WGS metagenome assembly UMFI01 (sample SAMEA4836040, study PRJEB28245) | human gut metagenome | biome: gut microbiome; material: fecal sample | place: Denmark | collected 2008 | reverse complement strand
AGTGGGGGCAGATCCTGAATACCGCCGCAGCAGCGGCATACAAAATGATAATGAGGGGCAGTGTCTCCGTCAAAATGATCCTTGCCGTCACCAAAGGTCAGCTTTCGCGCCTCACCTAATTCTACCAGGAGATTCAGGTTCCGGTAAACGGTTCCGAGGCTGATGCTGGGAAACTCTTCCCGGATACTTGCGTATATGGCATCTGCAGTCGGATGGTCGCGGCGGTTCATCAGACATGCTTTGATAGATTCTCTCTGACGGCTATACTTTAATGTCTTCATAGACCAGCTCCTTGAAAATAAAAATAATAGTAACAATTACTATATTTATTTTAAGAGATCCTGGAGGAATTGTCAAGTGTTTTCTGTCAGACGGCACAGTTACTTTTTATAGTTAATGTCAGATAGTCTCTTTTGCAATTCGTATGAATTCTTTGGTGGCCTGTGACATATAATGGCCTTTGTGATATCCGATTGCCAGTATTCCATGAGCTTTTGCATAATCCAGGGAATAGAAGCTGACAGGAGAATTCTGCTGCCGCATTTTTTGGCGGAATTCCTGATGGCCGGAAATAAACATCCTGGGATAGAATGTGATTCCCATGCCCTTGATGCACAGACCCAGCACAGTTTCAATGTTTTCTGTCTCCAGTACGACATTGGGCGTCATCTGGGCTTCTTCAAACATTTCGTCAGCAATGGTGCGAACCCTGTTTCCCTTGTTAATCAGAAGAAACGGGCAGTCTCTGAGCAAGGTCAGATCCGTGTGCTGTTTTAACTGCTCTTTGATTTCTTCCAGACGGCCAGGAAAGGTCCGCTCCAAAACAGCATCTGGCACTGTAAGCAGGATTTCCTCCTCACAGAGCGGAATGGTTTCTGTATTTTCAGCCTTAAATGGCTGCATATCGATGACGAGATCCACATCTCCGTGAAGCAGGGCTGAAGCCAGGGTGGAGGAATTGCCTTCCACCAGCCTCAGATCAATATTGGGAAAGCGTTCTTTATAGCAGGGGAGAATTTCCGGAAGAATCATCCTTCCTCTGGTGTGAGAAAGCCCGATAGTCAGCTGGCCAATGGAAAAGTCTTTGATATCAGCCAGTTCCCGGTAGGTTTCATCCCGCAGCTCCAGAATTTTTCGAGCCTTTCCTTTCAGAGCCTGTCCGGCATAGGTGAGGGTCAGAGGCGTGGTCCGGTTAAACAAAACCACATCAAATTCTTTTTCCAGATTGGAAATATGATTGCTCAGGGACTGCTGGGAAATAAAAAGCCGTTTGGCTGCCCGGGTAAAGTTCAGTTCCTCAGCGGCTACAAGAAAGTATTCCAGATTAAGAAAGTTAATCATGAGAAAAGCCTCCTGTGTAAACCGGCTGTTTCAGGCAGGGAATGTAGGAAGCGGCCTTTTCTATCGAAGCGTTGACGATTAGTTCTTCGGGAAAGGCAATTTCCTGTATCAGGTCCCAGGCACGTCTGTGATTTCCCACATCAGCTTCACAGTGAGCGTCACTGTCGATAATGACGGATACCTGGTGTTTTCGGCACAGCTCCAGCATGGAAATATAATTCTCCCGTGCGCCTTCTCTGTGGCACTGAGGATGAAGAGAGGAGGCGTTGACCTCCAAAAGCACATGGTGTTCCTTTGCTGCGCAGACCAGAGTTTCGTAATCCACAGGGAATCTTCCGTCATCAGGATGACCGATAATCTGGACATATGGATTCTTCATGGCGCCCAGATAGGCTGCAGTGTTCTGGCTGACGGTTCCGCTTTTGTAACAGGGGTCATGGATACTGGCAATCGCAAAATCAAGCCCCTTGCAGTAGCGCGGGCTTAGATCCACATTGCCTTCATAATCCAGAATATTCAGCTCACAGCCCAGCATCAGCTTGACTCCGTAAAGCTCTCTGGGAACCACCTTAAAATTGATAAAGTAAAAAGGATGGCAGGTGCCGGGCATCTTGGGAGCGTGTTCTGTAACGCCTAAAAGGCTGACCCCTTTTTCTGATGCAGAGCGAACCATCTCATAAAGCGTATTGTATGCATGCCCGCTGACAATGGTATGGGTATGCAGATCAAGAATGTCTGTCATGGTGATTGTGCTCTCCTAAACGATGTATTTCTGTCTTTCTTGTAACAGTATATCACAATCAGAGATACTTTTCTAACAAAACTATGGTAAAAAAGGCGAAAATGTGGTAAAGTCAAGTATAACGGGCAGAATCCGTTCTGCCCAGGAGGACGATGAAAAGGAGTGTGCAACAATGAGCGAAGAAGTAAAAGAGACAATGGAAGATTTTGCAAGCGAGCTGGAGGCTTCCTACAAGGAGTTTGACGAGCGCCGCAATCCGTATCAGGAGCAGGAAGGCCCTGATGCAGAGAAGTGGGCAGAGCTGGTACAGCAGATGCAGGATAAGGCAGTTCTGAATGTAAAGGTGAAAGAGGCTGTAAAGGGCGGACTGGTAACCTATGTGAATGATATCCAGGGCTTTATTCCCGCATCTCAGATTTCTACCAAATACGTAGAGAAGTTAGAGGATATGGTAGGCCAGCATCTGGAGGTTACTCCGATTACCGTGGTTCCGGAGAACAAAAAACTGGTTCTGTCCGGAAGAGCTGTGATGAAGCAGAAGGAAGAGGAAGAGAAAGCTGCGAAGATGGCTGCTGTAGAGGTTGGTGCTGTTGTTGAGGGTACCGTTGACAGCCTGAAGGACTACGGCGCATTTGTAAATCTGGACGGCGGTTTGTCCGGTCTTCTGCATGTGTCTCAGATCAGCACTCAGAGAATCAAGCATCCGGGCGTGGTTCTGAAAGAGGGCCAGAAGGTGACTGTTAAGATTATCGGTATTAAGGACGGCAAAATCAGCCTGAGCATGAAGGCTCTGGCTCAGGAGGAGCCGGTTGAGAAGGAAGAAACCTTCAACTACAAAGAAACCGGAGCAGCTACCACTGGACTGGGAGCTCTGTTAAAGGGACTGAAACTGTAAAGACAGGGAAAAATAAGGCCCGGCTGACAGACAGGATTTCCTGTCTGTCAGCCGGGCCGGAATCCGTCGGAAGGAAATCTATTTCCGGCGAAGATACAGAAGCAGGGAGTATAAACAACGTATAAATAGGCAGTGGAGGAGATAGGATTGACGAATATCCCCAACGTTTACAGTCAGATGGATCAGTGGAACTCAGTGATGTTCCTGTATGATTCAGCGCTGAAGGCAATTCGTACCAAGATTGAAATTTTAAACGGAGAGTTTGTCCATATTTACGGGCATACTCCTATCGAACATATTAAATCCAGACTGAAAACTCCGGACAGCATTGTAAAAAAGCTGAAGCGGGACGGACTGGAGGTCACGATTGACAATATGGTGGAGAAGCTGAGTGATATTGCAGGAATCCGCATTATCTGTTCCTTTACCCAGGATATTTATCAGATTGCAGAGATGATTGCAAGGCAGAAGGATGTCAGCGTTCTTTATGTGAAGGATTATATCAGGCAGCCTAAGCCTAATGGGTATAAAAGCTACCATATGGTGGTGACGATTCCCATTTATCTGGCGGCCGGAGCAGTGGAAACCAAGGTGGAAATTCAGATCCGGACAGTGGCAATGGATTTCTGGGCCAGTCTGGAGCACAAAATCTATTACAAATTTGAAGGAAATGCTCCTGATTCTCTGCAGGCGGAGCTGAAGGCATGTGCGGATATGGTGGATATGCTTGATGCAAAGATGTTTTCCCTAAACCAGTCTATTCTGGAGCTGGGAGAGCAGGAAGCTGCTGAGCAGAAGGAACGGACATAAAAGCATAGATGAGGACATTAGCAAAAGAGACCTGGCAGATTGCCGGATATAACTGGAAAAATATTCTTTTGTTTGAATTTTTGTACCGGGGCGTAACCATGCCGGTGTATCTGCGGTTTGTAAACCGCAGTCTGCATCTTGCGCTGAAGATGGCTGGATACAGCTATCTGACAGCGGGCAATATAGGAAGCTTTCTCGCAAGACCGGGAACTATCTGCATGGCAGGCGCTGTGTGCCTGGTTGGAGCTGTGCTTCTGATTGTGGAGACAGCAAGTCTCATTACGGCATTTCAGGGGTCAGCCTATTATCAGAAGCTGACCCCTTTGCAGATGCTCTGGGGCGGAATGCAGAAAACGGCAGATGAAATCTGGAGAAAAAACTGGCAGCTGGGGCTGGTAATTCTGGCTCAGTATCTGTTTGCCAATCTTTTATTTCTGATTCGGGCGGCCAGTCATGTAAAGCCGGTGAATTTTATTATGCAGGAAATGGCAAAGGAGCCCTGGCTTATGGCTCTGACGGCAGTTTTGCTGCTGCTGTGTTTTCTGGCGGCGTTTCCGGCGCTGCTTTCTGTTCCCTGCTGTATGATTGAGCAGAAAAATTTCACAGATGCCAGATCCCGGAGTATCGGGCTGATGCGGAAAAGACGGGTGAAAATCATTTTTCTGCTGGCAGGCTTTCATGTGCTGTCAGCGGCTGTGGTTTTTCTGCTGTATTTTCTTTCCGTAGTGGCAGCCGCTGTGTTTATTGAGGTTTTTACAAAGAAAAATCTGGCTATGGCAGTTTTACTTTCTGTGTCAGACAAGCTGGAGCTGGGACTTCTGTTTTTGGGAAGCATTCTGTCTGTTGCAGTTCAGTATGCGGCTGTTTCTGTTATGTTTTATCAGTATGGAAATAGGCAGTATCATGGGGAACGGTGGAATTTTGGATATCCGTCTCATGGAACAGCAGGACGAAGGCGTATGGCAGCAGTTTTCTGTGCAATAGTGGGTATCAGCCTGATCTATATTTATGATCTGGTACGCAATGGTTCTGCTTTGTCTGATGAGATTTTGATAGAAACGCAGATTACGGCTCACAGAGGCAGCTCTCTGGCAGCTCCGGAAAATACCCTGTCTGCTGTGCAGGCGGCGATTGATGATCTGGCGGACAGTGTGGAAATCGATGTACAGTTAAGCCGTGACGGAGTTGTGGTGCTTGGACATGATGCCAGCCTGAAGCGGGTGGCAGGAGTAAACAGGCCCATCAGCGCTCTGAACTGGGAAGAGCTGCAGAAGCTGGATGTGGGATCCTGGTTTTCCAGTGATTTTGCGGGAGAACGGATTCCGGCTCTGGAGGAGGTTCTGGAGCTGTGTAAGGGAAAAATTAACCTGAATATAGAATTGAAAAACATAGGACCGGAAAGCCTTCTTCCAGAAAAGACAGTGGAGCTGGTGATGGCTCACGGTATGGAAGAGCAGTGTGTGATTACCTCTGCCAGTCTGAATTATTTAAAGGACGTAAAGGCGCTGGAACCGCAGCTTCGGACAGGATATATTATTTCTGCCGCCTACGGGAATTTTTATTCCAGTGAGGCCGTGGATTTTATCAGTCTGCGGTCGGGCTTTGTAAATGAAAAGCTGGTTGAGAACATTCATGTTCAAGGTAAGGCAATCTATGCCTGGACAGTAAACTCCAAAAGCGAGATGGAACGTCTGGTGATGCTTGGCGTGGACGGAATTATTACGGACAGGCCGGTGCTGGCCCGGGAGATTATTTACCGGGAGGAGGCTACAGAAAATCTGATGGAGTATGTGCGGCTTGTGTTTAAATAAGATACAGGAAAATATTCTGCGCTGCAGTTTTGCAGCAGGAAATGACAGAAAGGTTTTGGCAGAATTATGAGAGCAGTATTACAGAGAGTGACTCATGCGTCGGTGAAGGTTGACGGGGAGACGATCGGAGAGATAGGAAATGGTTTTTTGATTCTTCTGGGAGTTGCAGAAGAGGATAATGAGGCAGCGGCAGATAAGATGGCAGATAAAATCTGCAAGCTGAGAATTTTTCAGGACGGGGACGGGAAAACCAATCTGTCTCTGGCAGATGTGGCAGGAGAGCTTCTGGTTGTCAGCCAGTTTACCCTGTATGCAGACTGCCATAAGGGAAATCGCCCCAGCTTTATTAAGGCGGGAAGTCCGGAAAAAGCGAACCGGCTGTATGAGTATTTTGTAGAGCGCTGCAGGCAGTATGTGCCGAAGGTGGAGCATGGAAGCTTTGGCGCGGATATGAAGGTGGAGCTGTTAAATGACGGTCCATTTACCCTGATGCTGGAGGGCGATGAAAAGGGCATTCACTAAGGCCGATAAAGGTACGGTCAGAGAACAGAATATGTGGAAAAACAAAGACAGAGAAACTGGAGGACGAGAAGATGAATGACAACAAAGAGAAAACAGAAGGAATGATGCTGGAGGAGCAGCTGGTATGGAAATTCCCCCATATCGGAAAAGATGCACCAGAGCAGGTTGAGGCTGCCGCAGAATTCTGCGAAGACTATAAGGCATTTCTGGATGAGGGAAAAACGGAGAGAGAATGTGTGGAGGCAGCGGTAAAGCGTCTGCAGGCTGCTGGATATACAGAATTTGAAAAGGGACGCAGCTACAATCCTGGAGATCAGGTTTATTTTATCAACAGAAAGAAGGCTCTGATTGCAACGACCTTCGGCCAGCTTCCGGTGTGCGAGGGCCTGCGGATTAACGGAGCTCACATTGATTCCCCCCGACTGGATCTGAAGCCCAGCCCGGTTTATGAGAAATCAGATATTGCTTATCTGAAGACTCATTATTATGGAGGAATCCGCAAGTACCAGTGGGGAACGATTCCGTTAGCCATGCATGGTGTTGTGGTTAAGAAAAACGGCGAGCTGGTGAAGATCTGCATTGGTGAGGATGCAGCAGATCCGGTATTCTGCGTCAGTGACCTTCTTCCGCATCTGTCAGCAAAGCAGAATGAGCGGAAATTAAGCGAGGGCTTAAAGGGTGAGGAGCTGAATATTATCGCAGGCTCCATTCCATTTGTAGACGACAGCGTCAAGGAGCCGGTTAAGCTGCTGGCTCTGAAGCTGTTAAATGATCGCTATGGAATGACAGAGGGCGATTTTTTCCGGGCAGAAATTGAGATGGTTCCGGCCCACAAGGCTTCTGATGTAGGCTTGGATCGCAGCCTGGTAGGCGCATATGGGCAGGATGACAGAGTCTGCGCTTATACAGCTTTGATGGCAGAAATTGCTGCGAAGAATCCGGTTCATACAACTGTGACAATTCTGGCAGATAAAGAGGAAATTGGTTCTGAGGGAAATACCGGCATGAATTCTGATTTCCTGAAGCACTATATTGAATACCTGGCTCAGGCAGAGGGCTCTGATCCCAAGGATGTATGTATGGCTTCTCTGTGCCTGTCCTCAGATGTAAATGCAGCCTATGATCCGACCTTTTCCGATGTGTATGAGGCGAACAATTCCAGCTATTTGAATAAGGGCTGCGTGCTGACGAAATATACAGGCGCAAGAGGAAAGTCAGGTTCTAATGATGCCAGCGCAGAGACAATGGCCCGTGTAATCGCTATTATGGAAGAGAACGGCGTGTACTGGCAGGCTGGCGAGCTGGGCGCTGTAGATCAGGGCGGCGGCGGAACGATTGCCAAGTTTGTGTCTCACTTAAATATTGACACAGTGGATCTGGGAGTTCCGGTGATTTCCATGCATTCTCCCTTTGAACTGGTTTCCAAGCTGGATGTATATAATACATTCCGTGCCTTCGAAGCATTCTATAAATAATCTACATAGGGCGGACGCCCGATGCTTCTTGTAAGGCGAAGCCGGACAAGAAGCAGGGCAGAACTGTTAGACAAAGCCATAGGAAGGTTCAGCCAGAAAAGTTGTGAAATCTTTATGAATTTGCTGGAAAAGCTTTTTAAACGGGATGTAATATGATATAACAGTAGGAAGTACCCGTGTTTTGCGGATACTTCAAAAAATCAGAGATGAGGAAAGTATTATGAAAAAATATGTAAAACTGGCACTTTGTGGAATGGCGGCGGCAGCGCTGGTTACAGGCTGTGGGAAAAAGGATGCGGAAGAGACAACAGCCGCACCGACAGAAAGCAGCACGCCTTCTGACAGTACGGAGGCAGCAGCAGAGAAGGCAGATCCGGGCAAGCTGACAAAGCTGGGTACATATAAAGGCGTGGAAGTAAAGAAAAACAGCACAGAGGTAACTCCGGAGGAGCTGGAGCAGAGAATTCAGGGAATTCTGGATGCCAATCCGGAATACATTGAGATCACAGATCGTCCGGCTCAGAACGGCGATATTGTAAATATTGACTTTGTGGGAATGAAGGACGGAGAGGCCTTTGAAGGTGGAACTGCTGAGGATTTCCCGCTGGAGCTGGGCTCTAATTCTTTTATTGACGGTTTTGAGGAAGGCCTGGTAGGAGCTGAGGCAGGAAGCGAGCTGAGCCTGAATCTGACGTTCCCGGAGGACTATTTTAATGCAGATCTGGCAGGACAGGAAGTAGTATTTGATGTTACGGTCAATTCTATTGAAGAAAAGAAAGAGGCAGTTCTGGACGAAAACTTTGTTCAGAGAATGTCTGATTTTACCACTGTAGATGAATTCAAGGCAGATACCCTGGCTGATATGGAGCAGGAAAAGGAAACGATGGCAGAGAACCAGCTGGAGTATGATGCATTCATGGCGGCTCTGGACAATTCCGAATTTGAGCTCAACGAAGAAGCTGTGGAGCAGCAGTATGAAGCACAGATGGATTACTATACTTCCATGGTTCAGATGTACGGTATGACAATGGATGATTATGTGGCAGCCTTTGGAATGACCATGGATGATTTCCAGAAGGAGCTGCGGACAGCTGCGGAAAACGCTTTGAAGCAGGAGCTTCTTGTAGATGCAGTTGCTGAGGAGGAGAAGCTGGAGGTGACAGACGAGGATCGCCAGAAGGTGGCAGATCAGTACGGTACAGATATTCAGAACATGAAGGATACCTACGGCGAGGAAGCTCTGGACAGAACAGCTCTTGTTTATAAGGTTCAGGCACTGGTTAAGGATAATGCAGTTGTAAAATAATATAAAAGTAACTATTCAGGACGGCGGGAGAACTGGAAGAAAAATCAGTGTCAAGCTTGCTTGTAAGAGGATTTTTCTTCCAGTTCTCACATCGGAGGGATCTCTGATGCTTCTTGTTCGGCCTTGCCGGACAAGAAGATGGCCTGTTCTGAACAATTATATATAAAATAATATGGGGGTACTCTATGGAGCTGCTTAAAGAGAGAATCCGCAAAGATGGAAAGATTAAGGCGGGTAATGTACTGAAGGTTGACAGTTTTCTGAATCATCAGATGGATACGGACCTGTTTCAGGAGATTGGAAAAGAGTTTAAACGGCGCTTTTCTGATGTGGAGATCAATAAAATCCTGACGATTGAGGCATCGGGGATCGGGATTGCCTGTGTAGTTGCACAGCAGTTCCATGTGCCGGTTGTATTTGCAAAGAAGAACCAGACAAAGAATATTGCCGGAGATGTGTATACCAGCAAGGTGGAATCCTATACGCATGGAAGAACCTATGATATTATTGTATCCAAGGAATTTCTGGGAAAAGGAGACAAGGTGCTTCTGATCGATGATTTTCTGGCAAACGGCAAGGCTCTGGAGGGACTGGCAAGTCTGGTGAAGGATTCTGGTGCAGAGCTGGTTGGAGCTGGTATTGTGATTGAAAAAGGCTTTCAGGTTGGCGGCGATCTGCTTCGGAAGCAGGGAATCCGTCTGGAGTCTCTGGCAATTGTGGAGAGTATGGATGAGGAGAGCGGAGAGATTGTATTCCGCGATGATAAGGTGTGAACAGGAAAGCATTATTTTTTGACATTGACGGAACCTTGCTGAGTGAGATTACCAGACAGGTACCGGAAAGCACCAAAGAGGCTTTACGGATTGCCCGCTCCCTGGGACATCTGGTATTTGTAAATACAGGGCGTTCCTACGGCTCGCTGGGGCCAATTAAGGATATGCTGGAGGTGGATGGCTGGCTTTGCGGCTGCGGCACCTACGTGGAGGCTCAGGGACGGGAATTGTATCACCGGGCAATGCCTCAGGAGCAGGTCAGAAAGATCTGCAGAGCCATGGAGGCAGCTGATGTGGACGGAATTCTGGAAGGACGGGACGGCTGTTATCTGGGCAGTCCGGAGAGCCGTTTTCCCGAAGGACGCAGACTCCGCCAGTCCATGAAGGCATTTATCCGTTCTATGGACTGGAATCAGAAGTGCGGAACAGTAGAGAAGTTTTGTGTACTGGCTGATGAAAAAAGTGATAAGGCTGGATTCTTCCGAAGCCTGGGACTGGAGATTCAGGTGATTGATCGGGGAGACGGATTCTATGAGTGCGTTCCAGAGGGACACAGCAAGGCTTCTGCTATTGACATTATTCTGAAGGAATATGGGCTGAAGCTGACAGATGCTTATGTATTTGGAGACAGCACCAATGATCTGGCTATGTTTGAGCATGTGCCTAATGCCATTGTTATGGGACATCACAGCCGGGAGTTGGAACCTTACGCCAGCTTTTTTACAAAGACAGTAGAACAGGACGGCATCTGGTACGCCATGGAGAAGCTGGGGCTGCTGGAATAGTCGCAAACACCTGCGGAAGGGAATGCGGTTCACTTCTGCGGCAAGGACAATCAAAGGCAGATATGCCGGAGCAGAAACAGGAGAGATGGGAAAACAGCCGTGACGAAAGAAGCGGCTGTTTTTGTCATCTACCAGGAAAAACAGCAGAAAGGTTGACAGATTAGAAAATGAAACTGCGAATTGGAACCAGAAAAAGTAAGCTTGCAATGATACAGACAGAGATTGTGAGAGATGCTATTTTACGAAAATTTCCGGAAACAGAGATCGAACTGGTGCCAATGAGTACCAAAGGAGATTTGATTCTGGATCGTTCTCTTACAAGCTTTGGAGGGAAAGGCGTTTTTACAGGCGAACTGGAGACAGCACTTCTGGATGGAGAGATTGATATGGCGGTTCACAGCGCTAAGGATATGCCTATGGAATTTCCAGAAGGACTTTGCATCGGTGCGGTACTTGAAAGGGAAGAGGCGGCAGATGTGCTGGTTACTTTAGACGGCACTCCGGCAGAAAAGCTTCCGGCTGGCAGCGTGATCGGAACCAGCAGTCTTCGCAGACAGCTGCAGATTCGCGCGGTGAATCCGGGCGTGGAGATTAAGCTTCTGCGGGGAAACGTACAGACCAGAATAGAAAAGCTGCGCCGGGGGGAGTACGATGGAATTCTTTTGGCAGCGGCTGGACTTGTGCGTTTAGGTCTGGATAAGGAAGAAGGCCTGCATCTGGAATATTTGGATAAACACAGCTTTGTCCCAGCGGCTGGGCAGGGCATTTTGGCAGCAGAGGTACGCAGAGAGGATCAGAAAGAGGGCGGCCGGCTGGAAATGATGCTGAAAAGCATTCATTCAGAAATTGCAGCTGCAGAGCTTTTGGCAGAACGGGAATTTCTGCGGATTCTGGAAGGCGGCTGCAATGCTCCCTGTGGCGCCTGGTGCAGGATTCATGAGAAAACGATGATGATGACAGCCATGTACGCAAGAGATGGGATTCATCCGGTGATTTTTGAAGAAAAGCTGATTGTGGAAGAAGAAAAAGCTCAATGGAAGGCAGATAAGGCGCTGGAATGGGAACAGGAAGAGCCTTTTTCAGGAGGGCTTATGGAGACTGCCGGGAGGCTGGCAGAGAGGCTGGCAGCGCGCCTTCAGTACAAGCCGGTTTACCTGGTTGGAGCTGGTCCGGGAGATGGAGGTCTGATTACCAGGAAAGGGCTGGAATGCCTGCGTCAGGCTGATGTAGTGGTGTATGACAATCTGATTTCCGGTTCTCTGCTAAACGAGGCAAGGCTGGATGCAGAGCTGATTTATGCAGGAAAACGCTCTGGAAAGCATTCTATGAGACAGGAACAGATTCAGCGGATTCTGGTGGAAAAAGCAATGGAAGGAAAAAGCGTTGTACGTCTGAAGGGCGGCGATCCTTACATTTTTGGAAGAGGCGGTGAGGAGGCTCTGGCGCTTAGAGAACAGGGAATTCCGTATGAGGTGATACCGGGAGTATCATCAGTATACAGTGTTCCGGCTTACAGCGGAATCCCTGTAACACATAGAGAGGTGGCATCTTCTTTCCATGTAATAACAGGGCATGAGGGAGAAGGAAAGCAGACAGCTTCTGTGGATTACCGGATCCTGGCAAAGGAAGAGGGAACCCTGGTATTTCTTATGGGTCTTGGACATCTTCGGTTTATTGCAGAGCAGCTGATCAAATATGGAAAAGCTCCGTCTACACCTGCAGCAGTGATTGAAAACGGAACCACGGCAAAGCAGAAAAAGGCAGTGTCAGATCTGGCACACATTGAAGCTGCGGTGAGAGAAAAGGGACTGTCTACACCGGCGCTTATTATTATTGGTGAGGCAGTGGAAATGGAATCCCGATTAGACTGGTTCGGCAGAGGAGCCTTAGCAGGAAAACGGATTTTGATAACAGGAACCCGCCATATGGTATCAGAGCTGGAAGCGGAACTGAAGCCTCTTGGTGCAGAATGTGTGGCAGTGAGTCTTATTGAAAGCCGTCCACTCTGGACGAAGGAAACGGCAGCTGCCTTAAAAAATGTGGTTCAGTATGGTTGGCTGGTATTTACCAGCAGAAATGGAGTCGATCTGTTTTTCCAGATGATGAGACAGATGGGGCAGGATCTGCGGACTCTGATGCATGTGAAGTTTGCGGCAATTGGAAGAGGAACGGCGGAGGAGCTTTTCAAGCATGGATTTATCTGTGACTTTGTGCCGGGAAATTTTTCCGGAGCAGGTCTGGCAAAGGAGTGGATCCCTGGATTGAAAAAAACAGATCAGGTTTTAATACTTCGGGCGAAGAATGGCTCTCCTGTTCTTCCTCAGGAACTGGAAAAGGCAGGAATTCCCTTTACAGATGCGCCTGTGTATGAAACCTGGACAGATTGGCGGCGCCAGGAGGAGCTGAACCGTTTGGCAGAGACGGTAGACTATGTGGTTCTGGCCAGCAGCTCTGCGGCTCATGCGATGAAGCAGATGCTTCGCAGGAGACTTCCGGAGTCCGCCAGGGTGATTGCTATTGGGCCGGTTACTGCAGAAACAGCAGAGAATCTGGGAATTCATGTGGATTTGGAAGCAAGGGAATATACTGCAGCAGGAATTGCAGCAGCGCTTTTGGAGGATGTTTCACGATGACAGAATATCCGTATTTTCCATTGTTTGTGAATCTTTCCGGAAAGAAAATTTTGATTGTAGGAGCTGGAAGCATTGCGCTGAGAAGGGCAGAGGCGCTGACTCCTTTTGGCGCAGAGCTGATGGTAACTGCGCCTGAGGGCCGTCCGGAGATGGAAAAGCTGGCGGCGGTTTGGAATCGCCGCCGGTTTCAGGAAGAGGATCTGGAGGGGGCGGTTCTGGTTCTTGTTGCTACTGATGACGAAGAGCTGAACAGCCTTGTGGCAGAGCTATGCCGGGAACGGGGAATTCCGGTAAACAGCTGCAGCGACAGGACGCAGTGCGACTTTTATTTTCCGGGAATTGCAAGAAAAGAAAATCTGGTAATTGGAGTCACTGCCTCAGGAAAAGATCACCGGCTTGCAGCAGCGGTTGCCGGACAGCTTCGAAAGTGGCTGTCCGGCTGGTGATTATTTTGGGAACTGGGTTGGTTTGAGACAGCGCTTTGTTCTTTCATAGGAAATTATGTCCTATGAAATAAAAACGCTCCGCGAGGATCGCCATGCGGCGGCAGAGAATTTTGTCGCAGAAGCGACCCGCCGCAGGCGGAGAAGCTCGCGAGCGAGCTTCTTTTTTCAGCATCGCTGTCAAGCTTGTTAGAAAAAGTGGAAAGGAAAGCGAATGAGTACAAAAAACAAAAGATGGAGTAAGGCGCAGATGTCTCTTACCTTTACTATTTGCATGGGATTCTGGCGTGCTCTTCTCTGCAGTGTGATGATTCATAAGCCGGTGAAAAAGAATGAATAAGAAAATAAATTTAACAGATATTCGGGTTGTGATGTTTCTGGCAGGCGTGTGCTGCTTCCTCTGGGGCAGCGCGACACCGGCGATTAAGACAGGCTACAGGCTGTTTCAGATCGATTCGACAGACACAAGCTCCATCCTTTTATTTGCCGGGACAAGATTTTTTCTGGCGGGAATTCTGGTAATTGCCTGGCACAGCCTGACCAGCAGAAAATGGATTCTTCCGCCCAGGGGATCGGCTTTGGCGATTGTGGAGCTGGCTATGAGTCAGACCATTCTGCAGTATGTGTTTTTTTATGTAGGGCTTTCCCATGCAACTGGTGTTCATGGCGCGATTATTACGGGAACCAATGTATTTTTTTCCATTTTGTTTGCCAGCCTTGTTTTCCGTTATGAGACGCTGAATGGCAGAAAGCTTGCTGGATGTCTTCTTGGATTTGCAGGTATTGTGATTGTAAATCTGTCCGGATCCGGTTCAGAAGGATTGTTTGATGTTTCTTTCCTGGGAGAGGGCTTTGTGCTGTTGGCGCAGATCTTTTATGCCATATCCAGCGCACTGGTTAAAAAGTATTCCAGGCAGTTTGATGTGGTTACGCTATCTGGCTATCAGTTTATGATTGGCGGACTTGCCCTGATGGCGATTGGCGCAGCCTCTGGGGGAACCCTGGCAGGAGCGACAGGCCCCTCTGCCTATGTGCTTCTTCTGTATATGGGCTTTCTTTCAGCTGTGGCGTATACCCTGTGGGGTGTTTTGTTAAAATATAATCCAGTCAGCCGTGTGACGATTTTTGGATTTATGAATCCGATGTTTGGCGTTCTGCTTTCTGCGGTATTTCTGGGAGAAAGCGGACAGGCCCTTACCTGGAATACCCTGGCAGCTCTGATACTGGTGAGTCTTGGAATTTATGTGGTAAACGGCGGGAAAAGCCAGCAGAAACGTGAATAGACTGAAAAATAAGGAATAATAGAAAGACGAGGAATGCATACCCTATGGGATTTCAATTTGATGTAAGTATACCGGCAGTGACAGTGTTTCTTCAGGGACTCATTAGCTTTTTTTCGCCCTGCGTGCTTCCGCTTCTTCCGCTTTATATCGGGTATCTGTCCGGTGGAACAGGAGTGAGAGGTGAGGATGGGAAAATTCATTATCACCGGGGAAAGGTGATGGTAAATACTCTGTTTTTTGTGGTGGGCGTCAGCTTTGCTTTTTTCCTTCTGGGACTGGGAATGACTGCTGTAGGAAGCTTTTTCCATTCCAGTCAGGCAATGTTTGCCCGGATTGGCGGCGTGCTGATCGTATTTTTTGGTTTGTACCAGCTGGGGATTTTTGGAACTTCCCGGGTTTTGGGGCAGGAACGGCGGCTTCCATTTCAGCTGGATAAGCTGGCTATGTCACCAGTAACGGCTCTTTTGATGGGATTTACCTTCAGCTTTGCATGGACGCCCTGTGTGGGACCGGCTCTTACCAGTGTGCTTTTGATGGCGGCATCTGCCGCATCCAGAATGGCGGGGTTTGTCCTGATAGGCGTATATACTCTTGGATTTGTACTTCCGTTTCTGGCAGTAGGCTTGTTTACAACAACTCTGCTGGAGTTTTTCAAAAAGCATCGAGGTGTGGTGCAGTATACAGTAAAAATTGGCGGAATCCTTATGGTTGCCATGGGACTGATGATGTTTACAGGGAAGATGAATGACATTACTGGATATCTGTCTCGGGTAACTGCAGGTACAGAACAAAGCGGGGAAGTCCCCAAAATGCCGGGAGAAGATGGGACAGAAGACGGCGGTGCTGCAAAAGAAAATGCAGATGGGACAGAGGGCGGCAGTGCTGCAAAGGAAAATGCAGATGGAGCAGAAGGTAGCAGTTCTGCAAAAGAAGGCACTGACGTATCTGAAGATGCAGGAGGAGCGGCTTCTGCAGATGAGACGAAGACTGGCTCCACTCTTCCGCCGGCCATTGATTTTGAATTAAAGGATCAGTACGGCAATACTCACCGGCTGTCGGATTATAAAGGAAAAACGGTGTTTTTGAATTTCTGGGCAACCTGGTGTCCTCCATGTAAGGCAGAGATGCCAGATATTCAGAAGCTGTATGAAACCTATGATCAGGAAGGCGAGGAGGCTTTGATTGTTCTGGGGGTAGCTGCTCCGGGACAGTGGCAGGAGCAGGATGAAGAAGGAGTTAAGGCATTTCTGGAAGACAAGGGATATACCTATCCGGTACTGATGGATTCTTCGGGAAATACCTTTCTTCAGTATGGCGTATCCTCTTACCCTACAACGTTTATGATTGATCGGGACGGCAATGTATTTGGATATGTTCCGGGGATGTTGTCTTTTGATATGATGGAAAGTATTGTGCAGCAGACTATGACTGGAGTGAGAAACGGCGGCTGAGAATTTTTAAGTCATAGGATATTGTAAAATGTGGCAGTGCCGCTGAAAATCTGTGTAGAATGAGATTTTCAGCGGTACTGTTTTTTGTTAGTTCATGTTATTTGCTGACAGAATCAAACTGGCGGCAAATATCCTCTGAGGGCGGAGCAGTTGCCAGGGAAACAAGAAGAATGGCAGCAGAGGCGACCAGAAAGGCAGGAAGCAGTTCATAAATATTCCATGCTCCGCCTAAAGGACGAATCCCATATTTCCATACAAAGACCATGATTCCTCCGGAAATCATACCTGCCAGAGCGCCGCAGAAATTGGTTCTCTTCCAGAAAAGGGAAAACAGCATAACGGGTCCAAAGGCAGCTCCAAATCCGGCCCAGGCAAAGGATACAATCGTAAATACGGAACTGTTTGGATCCCAGGCCAGAATAATTCCAACAAGAGCAACAGCAAGAACAGTGATGCGTGCGGCAGCCATAGAGGCTTTTGCATTCATTTTGATTTTCAGAAAGTCCTGCAGCAGGTTCTGGGATACACTGGAGGCAGCGGTTAAAAGCTGTGAGTCTGCAGTGGACATGGTGCTTGCAAGAATGCCGGCCAGTACAATACCGGCAACAATGGAAAGAAGGAAGCCGTGGCCTCCCAGCAGTCCGGAGAGACGGATAATAATAGTTTCTGAATCTGCGCTGGAGGTAAAGGTTTCCAGTTTTCCGGCAGCGGAAACGCCACATCCGATCATACCGATGAGAATAGCAACAAACATGGAGATGACCACCCATACAGAGGCAATCCGGCGAGATAAGCCGAGCTTATTTTCATCCTCGATTGCCATAAAACGGAGAAGGATATGGGGCATTCCAAAGTATCCCAGTCCCCAGGCCATCATGGAAAAAATGGAGATCATGCTGTAGGGAGCTGCGGTATTGGAAACAGGATCGTGAATCTGGGTCATGGACAGATATCCTGCAAGAGAGCGTGCGTTATCCATAACGGCGTTCCATCCGCCTGCAATGTGAATTCCGTAAAAAACAATAATGATCAAAGCAATGCTCATTACAATACTCTGAATCAAATCTGTGGTAGAAACAGCCATAAATCCACCCATAACAGTATATCCGATAATCACTACAGCGCCTATAATCATGGCTGCGTGGTAGTCAAAGCCGAACAGACTGTTAAAAAGAGTTCCGACTGCCTTAAAGCCGGATGCGGTATAGGGAATAAAGAAAATCAGGATAATGACGGCAGAAATACACATCAGAATATTTTTCTCATCCCGATACCGGCGGGAGAAGAACTCGGGTATGGTGATAGCGTTGCAGACAATGGAATACCGGCGCAGCCGTTTTGCAACAATCAGCCAGTTTAAGTAGGTTCCGACAGCAAGGCCAAGGGCTGTCCAGCCAGCATCGGCGACTCCGGTCAGATAGGCAAGACCTGGCAGTCCCATTAAAAGCCAGCTGCTCATATCAGAGGCTTCTGCGCTCATAGCAGTTACAAAGGGGCCCAGCTTTCTTCCGCCCAGATAGAATTCGTCTGAGGAATCTCCGCTTCCCTTCTTGCTGAAGTACCATCCCACATATACCATGGCCGCCAGATAAACGACAATGGAGATCATAATTCCTGTAAGTCCAGATTTCATAATGGTAATCCTCCTCATTCCCTGTAATAACAGCAGTGTACTTAATTTTTGCAGGCTGCTGTATATATGTAACAGTTCAGCCTTGCGGGGATTATAGCACGAAGAAAAATAGACTACAATACAGAATGCAGTATAGACTAAATACTATACGAATTTTGAAAATATTAAAATATTTCTTTTATTATAAGGAAAAATAACAAGACGAATATTATAAATAAAATAAATACGAATTATAAATTTTTTGAATGAAAACCAGTTTTTGAATTTTAGCAGGGATTTTGCGGAACAATGCAGCCTCCGTCTCAGGGAAGGAAGCTGCTTAAAAATCCAGGAAGAACACGTTTGCTGTACTGGCGAAGGGAATATTCTCCGCCGCAGAGACACCAGTCATAGAGAAGAGCCCGTTCACAGAGAGCATAGAGCTTTACCATTTCGTTGACGGTGGACTGAGAGGTAAGCTGACCGGCTGACTGTCCGTCAGAAATGATTTTTCGCAGCAGTCGGTAGTAAATGCGGTTATGATCCAGCAGATGTTTTTCTCCGCTGGTTGTCAGCTGAGTGGAATACAGGCGGGTTAAAAGCTCCAGAGAAATGCTGTTTTCGATCATTCCAAAAAGCTCATCATTAAGAAACAGAAGCTGTTCCATTGCAGTCATTTCCGGCTTCAGCAGAGGAATCAATTCCTGATATTTGTCGTCAAAAAGATTGCTCAGGGTGCTGAGCAGAGCATCCTTTCCGTCAAAGTAGTGGTAAAAGGAACCTTTTGAGGTGCCGGACAAGTCAATGATTTCTTCTACGGTAGTGTACTCGTAGCCCTGTTCATAAAACAGCTTCCATGCGGCATTGACGATTTTGCCTCGCGTATTTCGTGTGTTTTTTCTGGCCATGATATTCTCCTTTGGCAGTTATCTGATGAAGCCCAGTATACCACAGCGCAGATATTTCTGCCATAGGAGAAGGGATTCTATGGCTGTATTCAGGCCGCGTATTAAGGAAACCATGCGAATTTGTGAATATTTTATGACATATTTGAAAAAGCACTATCCAAAAGGAATTGAATCGTATATAATACAAACTGCCTGTTTGAAATTGAGGAGGAAATAACATGTTTAGCAGAAAAATGAAAATTTTGATGATTGCGGTTGGCTGTGCAGCAGCATTGAGCGCCTGCACGAAGAGCAACATTGTGCAGCCGGAAAGCTCCTTCGAGCCGGACTTCAATATGTATAATAATATTGAACTGGATGAAGAGCAGCTTCAGGCAGATGTAGAGGATGTGTGGCTGGATGAAAGTGAGTTTCCCATGGGAGCAGCCTTTGCATTTGAACTTCATGAAGATGAGGCATATGTAGATATGTCTGTGGTTGTAAAGGACGGAACTTCTCCGGAGGATGCAGCCTGGTATGCAGATCAGGTTGTGAAGGGATTCAATGATCAGGTTGCCATGCAGGACTTTTCCTATGGAACAGCAGAGGAAGACAGCTTTGGGGGATATTTCCAGGACAGAGAGCTTCATCTGAAGATTTATGAAGAGTCTCAGTATGAGGCAGACGGGGAGCCGATGTATGAAACCACAGTTCCAGCAGATGCATATGTAACCTTTGATATCCAGTAATAGGGCAAAATAAGAAGAGACTGTGTGATGCGGTATCCTTCTTCAACGCAAAAAACCGGTTCAGAATAAAATTCTGAACCGGTTTTTTTGTCATAGGAAAGTGCGTCCTATGACAAAAAACGCTCTGCGAGGATCGCCATGCGGCGGAAGAGAATTTTGTCGCAGAAGCGACCCGCCGCAGGCGGAGAAGCTCGCGAGCGAGCTTCTTTTTATATGAAAAGCTTACTGTGCATTTTCCTCTTTTGGAGTTCCGGCAAGGATAACGGAAGATGCCGGTGCCTGCTCCTGCTCCTGGGGAGCTTCCTGTGCAGCCTCTTCAGCAGCCTGTTCCTGAGCACTGGATGCGGTAGGATCTACTTCGCTGCAGACAATAGCCAGAGATACCAGTCCATCCCGATATTTTACGGTGTAGGTATTGCCGCTGTCGGTGGCTCCGGTCTTGTCAAAGCTGGTATGACCGCTGTTTCTCTCAGTCTGGATATAATCCAGAACAGCCGGTCCTGTGGTTTCGCCAAGAGCAGCAACCATCAGCTGGTTATAGGCCTCGTTGTAGGCTTCAATATCAGCTACTGCGGAATCAAAGTGGTAGGACATCTCAAAGGCCTGTTCCTTGTAGTTGGCAGCAGTAGACTTGGAGGTTTTCCAGATGGAGGAGGTAATAAATACATAGCCGTCCGGGTTCTGGAAACCATAGGTAATCTCTGTATTGTTTTCTGTACCGGCTGTGCGGATTGTAGTCTCAGTACGCTTATCCTGAACCTGCAGCAGAATCTTATTCATAAAGGCTTCCATTTCTGCCTGGAAGGTGGAACGGAGAGTTCCGGTAGCAGCGCGGGAGGTTCCGGCAGTAGCGGCATCGGCAGCAATGTCAGCAGCGGCCTGCTTTTTTGCAGGGCTGGGGCGTTTTGCCAGCTCAGCTTTTCTCTCGTTTTCTCTCTTCAGATCTTCCTCTGTTTTATCGATGCGGCGTCCCATATCGTCTGTGCGGAAGGAACCCATGTTAGAGTTCGGCATGGTATAACCATCGGGATCCATGGCATATACAGCGCCGTCAGCCGGATCGGTGAACCAGCCGGCATATACAGGGCGGCTTCCGTCATCATTCTCATAGTAGCGGCCAATGGCATCTTCTTTCCAGGAACCTGCAAATGCGGTAATTCCGGTAGACATGGTTAAAACGAACGCAGCTGCAGTAAATCCCAATAATTTTTTTCTCATATAGTAATACCTCCTGTAATAATCTGATTTGTTGTTTCAATGCTAAAAGCATATCATAAATAGAAAATCTGCACAACTAGATAAAATATGAAGATTATATGACGTTTTTATCATAGAAACTTCATAAAAAAACAAGAAAGAAGCTCGCTCGCGAGCTTCTCCGCCTGC
>UMFI01048549.1_pt1 | contig 21027 bp, 18 predicted proteins | sample 1964951 | NCBI WGS metagenome assembly UMFI01 (sample SAMEA4836040, study PRJEB28245) | human gut metagenome | biome: gut microbiome; material: fecal sample | place: Denmark | collected 2008 | reverse complement strand
TTTCTGGTGCCTTCCGGGAAAATACAGATGGAAATTCCTGATTTTACCTTTTCAATGGCAGTAAGGATGGTTTTCAGCCCCTGCTTGATATCTTTACGGTCAAGAAACAGGCAGTGCAGATATTTCATCCAGTTTGACAGAAGCGGAATCTTTTCCATTTCTTTTTTTGCCACATAGCCGGTGCGGATAGGACAGCGGCTGTAGGTGAGAAGAATGTCAAAATAGCTTCTGTGATTGCCGATGTAAAGCACAGGAGTATCCTTTGGGACATTTTCTTCGCCGATCACAGTGATCTTTGTTCCGGCAACCCACAGAATAAATTTAAAAGCGCCCTGGATCAGCCGGAGAGAGCTGATTTCTTTTGTCATGGGAGAGAATTTACCAATGATCCATTCTACAATAAGAACAGGAATGGAAAGAATCAGAAATCCGATCACTATGACAGCAACAAGTAAAAAGCGAATCATAATCGTACCTCTTTCGTATACGGCAGCCCATATCATGTGCGGCTGCCTTAATAGTAACATTATACAAATTAAATGAAATTGTTGCAATAAATCTTTTGGCAATTACATACAATACTTATCAAGGAACGGATTGGGGTGGCATTATGAAAAAGACAGTCCTTCTGGTCTGTTATCTGATTCTGATTCTGTCTCTGGGAGGCTGCCGGCTGGTGCGCATCGAGGAAGAAAAAAGAATGCCTCTTGAGTATGAGGTGGTGGAACCGGAACAGCTTCCTGAGGAAGCGGCTGCACTTGTGGAAGAAAAAAAGGCTTCAGAGTTCAGGGTCACATATCAGAGCGGAAAAGAGCTTTATCTGATCAGAGGCTACGGAAAACAGATGAGCGGCGGATACAGCATTCAGGTAAAAGAGCTTTCAGCTTCTTCCACGGCTGTATTTTTTGAGACAAAGCTGATGGGTCCCTCTGCAGAAGAACAGAGCGGAGCGCCGTCCTATCCGTATATAGCAGTAAAAATACAGTACCGGAAGGAACCGGTACAGTTTCAATAATGACAGGAGGAAAAGAAAAGTGGAATTAAAAAAAGAAGATATTCAGATGCTGCGGGTAAAAAGCCGGGCAACCAGTCAGGTAACCTTTGATGCTGATTACAATGTTCCGGATGTGAAGCCGGATATCGGACGAATGATCCAGAATAAAGGAGAGGTGGAGGTGGAGGAGGTCCGTTTAAATGACGGGCACGCTTTTGTCCGCGGAAGCCTCAATGTAGATCTTCTTTATGTGGGGGAAGAGGAAGGAAGAGTGTACAGTCTTTCTGCGAAGCTTCCTGTGGAAGAGACACTGAATCTGGAGGGAATTGTAAGCGGAGATAAAATGTGCCTGAAATGGGAGATCGAGGATCTGAGTCTTCATCTGATCCATTCCAGAAAGCTGAACATAAAGGCAGTAGTGACATTTTATGCAGTTGTGGATGAGCTGGCAGGAATCCGTCTGCCTGTGGCTGTGGACGATGAAACTGTTTCCGTAAAAAAGAAGCCCATGAAGCTTTTAAGTCTTGCCGTACATAAAAAGGACACTCTGCGCAAAAAGGAGGAGATTGTTTTATCCTCCAATAAGCCCAATGTAGCAGAGCTTTTGTGGCACACTGCAGAAGTCCGGAGCCTTGATCTTCGGCCTGAAGAGGACAGAGTAAAGGCAAAGGGAGAGCTGTATGTATTTGTTCTTTATACCGGAGACGATGAGGGAAGGACGCACCAGTGGCTGGAATATTCGGTTCCGTTTTCCGGGGAGGTGGAGTGTCCGGGATGTACGGCAGATATGATCCCCAATATGGAGGCTGCCGTGATCAGCCAGTCAGTGGAGGTGAAGCCGGATTCTGACGGGGAGGAACGGCTTCTGATCGCAGATATGGTACTGGAAGTGGATATGAAGCTTTACCGGGAGGAAGAGCATGAGGTGATCCTGGATGTATATACGCCTTTGCGCCAGTGTATTCCAAAAGGAAAAACAGAGGCTCTGGAAAGTCTGCTGATCCGGAATTTTTCCAAGTGCAGGCTGTCTGACAGGATCGAAATGAAGGAAACCAGAGGGAAGATCCTTCAGATCTGTCACAGCCAGGGACAGGTGAAGGTGGATAAAACAAGGATTGTAGAGGGCGGCGTGCAGGTAGACGGTATTGTTCAGCTTAAAATCCTTTATATTGTGGGAAATGACGATATGCCGTTTTATTCCATGGAGACCATGATTCCCTTTACTCAGACGGTGGAAGCAGGCGGAATCACAGAGCAGAGTGTGTATTATCTTCATGCAGATCTGGAACAGCTTGCCACTTCCATGGTGGACAGTGATGAAATAGAGATCAGGGCAACTGTGAGCCTGAATCTTCTTGTTATGAGCTGCCAGGAAACAATGGTCATAGATAAGGTGGAGGAGCAGCCTCTGGATGAGGAAAAGGTGCGGGCAATGCCGGGAATTACTGTTTATGTGGTAAAACCGGAAGACTCTCTCTGGGATATCGCAAAGAAATTTTATACTACAGTGGAGGAGATCAGTACAGTCAATGAACTGAAGGACGGAGAGATCTCTGTGGGGCAGCCTCTGCTCCTTATAAAAAAAGTGGAACAATGACTATTGAAATTCCTGTAAAAATCATATAAAATATTTGCAAAGAATTGTATACAAAGTACAGAAAAAAACGCTACTGTCCACAGATTTTACGGCAGTGCATAATAAAAAGTATAAAAGATAAAGTACGAAAGGACAGAGGAATGGCTTATGCGTCTTAGGGCAATGGCAAAAATCAATCTTGGACTTGATGTGATCCGCAAAAGGGAGGACGGATATCATGAGGTGCGCATGATCATGCAGACTGTGCGTATGTATGATACTCTGGAGATCAGGAAAAAACAGGCACCGGGAATTTCCCTGCGCTCCAACCTGCCCTATGTTCCGTCAGACGAGAGAAATCTTGTCTATAAGGCTGCAAAGATTCTTATGGATGAATTTCATGTGGAAGAGGGGATTTCCATGAAGCTTACCAAATCCATTCCCGTAGCAGCAGGAATGGCAGGAGGAAGTTCGGATGCAGCCGCAGCCTTTGTGGGAGTGAACCGTCTGTTCCGTCTGGGTCTCAGCCAGGAGGAGCTTATGAAAAGGGCTGTTCAGGTAGGGGCAGACGTACCTTACTGTGTGATGAGAGGCACTGCCCTGGCAGAGGGGATCGGTGAAAAATTAACGCCTCTGCCGCCAATGCCGGAGTGCTATGTGCTGATCGGAAAACCGGGCATCAATGTTTCCACAAAAACAGCATATGAAAATCTGAGGCTGGACGCCATTCAGAGACGGCCGGATATTGACGGAATGATCGCGGCTATCCGAAACCAGGATCTGCGCTCCATAACAGAAAAAATGGAGAATGTATTTGAGCCGGGAATTATGGAAAAATATCCGGTGATCAGCGAGATTGAGAAATTTATGGAAGAAAGAGGAGCGCTGAAGGCAATGATGAGCGGAAGCGGCCCTACTGTATTTGGTATTTTTGAGGACAGAGAAAAAATGTTTGCCGCATCAGAGGCTCTGAAAAAGAGCGGTCTGGCAAAAACAGTTTTTGCTTCACGGATCTATAACCGTTCTGAGTAAGCGCGCAATTCAGATATTCCGGAGACATCAGTGATAAGGAGGAAATACAAAGGATGAATGATTTTTCTGTTGATATGAATGAGTATCTGCCGTTGAGAGACGTTGTATTTAATACTTTGCGCAAGGCAATTCTCAAGGGAGAGCTGAAGCCGGGAGAAAGACTGATGGAGATCGCTCTGGCAGACCGTCTGGGAGTCAGCAGAACTCCGGTCCGTGAAGCCATGCGGAAGCTGGAACTGGAAGGCCTTGTGGTGATGATCCCCAGAAGAGGCGCTCAGGTTGCAAATATTACAGAAAAGGATCTCAATGATGTTCTGGAGGTTCGCATTGCCCTTGAAAATCTTTCCATAGAAAAAGCCTGCGCCCGTATGACGGAAGAGCAGTTAGCCCAGCTGTGGGATGCCGCGGAGGAGTTTGAAAAAACAATGGCTGAGGGAAATCTGGTAAAGCTTGCAGAGGCAGACGTGGCCTTTCATGAGGTGATCTACCAGTCTTCAGACAACCGCCGTCTGAACCAGGTGCTGAACAATCTCCGGGAGCAGATTTACAGATATCGTGTAGAGTATCTGAAGGATGAAGAGACAAGGAATCTTCTGGTTAAGGAACACAAGGAGCTTTATGAGGCGATACGGGCAAGAGATGTAAAAAAAGCCCAGGAGATCTCTTTCCGCCATATAGAAAATCAGAGAGAGGCCATTGTATGCTCTATCCGGGAGGAGACGGAAATCAGGGAAAAGGCATCCGATCGTAAATAAAACTGAAAAATGTGGTTATTCTAAGAGAGGTACAAATGGTATCTCTCTTTTTATTTACCATGATTTAGAGAGTTGGAAGAGGAAGTGTCCTCTTTTTTGCAGACGATGTAGCAGGAGTTGTATATGGGAAAAACAAAAATTTCTTCCAGGCTGAAGGACAATGAAGCATATATAAGAGAGCGCTGTAAAAACTGCGCGGATATTTTGATCCGCCCCATGCGTATTGGAACTATGGGAAAAACAGACTGTCTGATGGTATATATTGAGGTAGCGGTTTCCAATATGATGCTGGATGATTCGGCTATTGGAAAAATGATTAACCATTTCTGGGAAAGCTCACCGGAACAGATCCAGGAGTTTATGAGAAATAACAGTCTGGGAATTGCAGATGTAAAAAAATTCGAGTACATGGAGGACGCTTTTGCTGCCCTGCTTGCAGGAAACGCTGTCTTTTTTATGGAGGGCTATGACCGCGCCATGAAAATTTCCAGCAAGGGTTATCCCAATATGGGAGTGTCGGGAGCAGAAACAGAAAAGGTTCTCCGGGGTTCCAGAGAAGGATTTTCCGATTCTGTAAAAACAAACTCCGCCCTTGTGAGGAAACGGCTTCGGGATACAAGAATGAAAGTAGAGGAAATGAGCATCGGAGTCCGTTCCAATACTGTGCTCCAGCTTCTTTATATTGAAGATCTTGTTCACCAGGAGCTTCTGCAGGCCATCAAAGACCGTCTGGAGGAATTTGAGATTGATGGGATCCTGGACAGCGGAATGCTGGAGCAGCTTACCGAGGAAGCCTGGTATTCGCCCTTTCCTCAGTATCAGACAACAGAACGGCCGGACCGGGCGGCTCAGGAGCTTCTTAACGGAAAAGTCGTAGTGATCTGTGACAATACGCCTTATGCCCTGATTCTTCCAAGCTCCTTTAACGGATTTATGGAAAGCAGCGAGGACTGGTATCACCACTTTGAAATGGCGTCGTTTTTAAGGATTCTGCGCTATCTGGCGCTGATGACTGCGGTGCTTCTTCCCGGGCTTTATCTGGCAGTGATACGGTTTCACACTCAGATTCTTCCCACAAACCTTTTACTGTCTTTTGCAGAGGCCAGGGAGGGAGTGCCCTTTTCAAGTGTTGTGGAGCTTGTGTTTCTGGAACTGTCCTTTGAACTTATAAGGGAGGCAGGCGTCCGCGTTCCCGGTTCTCTGGGAAATGCCATTGGAATCGTAGGAGGTCTGATCATCGGACAGGCGGCTGTCAGCGCAAATCTGGTAAGTCCGATTGTTGTGATGATCGTAGCCCTTACGGCCCTGGGGGGAATGGTGATTCCAAATGAGGAGTTTGCCTCTGCTTTCCGGCTTCTGAAATATGTTTTTCTGTTTCTGGGAGGATATCTGGGGATCTTTGGCATTGTGCTGGGAATCTACCTGACGGCAGCTCATCTGTCAGGACTGTTAAGCTTTGGAATTCCCTATCTTCTGCCTTTTGTAAAAAAATCTCCCATAAAGGATGTTGGGGATGGGATTCTGAGGCTTCCCTTCCGTAAGCGCCGGATCCGCCCTCTTTATGCCAGACAGGAACAGAGTCTGAGGCTGAAAAGGAGGGAAAAATCATGAAATTTGCAGAAAATAACAGAATTTCGCACCGACAGCTGTACCGGCAGATGGTTCTGGCGTTTCTGGCGCCTTTTCTTCTGTGTCTTCCCGGAGAAAACCGCGTCACAGGGATATCAGGGATTGTGGGAGTGGCGGCTGCTCTGGTGCTTCTGGTGATCTACAGCTTTTTTCTGAGAAGACTGACGCCCTGGTACACGGATCCGATTAAAACCTTTGGAGCCGCAGGCGGCAGGATCATAGGAGTGTTTTTTCTGAGCTATGTGGCGCTGACAGGCGCATATCTTCTGGATTTGATGGATGAGCTGGTTCCGGCTGTTCTGATCACCGGTATTCCGGGAATTGTGATTTCTTTTCTGGAGGCAGCGGTCTGCAGCTTTGGAACCCATAAAGGTATGCAGAGAAGAGGAAGAATGGCAGAGGTGTCAGGCGGACTTCTTCTGGGCGGAGTTTTACTGATGATGGTTCTCTGTCTGTGGCAGATCACGCCGGAATATTTTACAGAAATGACAGAAGCTTCTGTTCTGCAGGGAAAAGAGGTTTTAAAAAGCTGTTATGGAATCCTTGCAGCATTTTCCGGAATCGGGCTTCTGCCCTTTCTTTTGAAGGATGTAGAAAAAAGAGGAACTGCAGGAAAGCCTGTGGTCCTCGGAATTGTTACTCTGGGAGGGATCCTGATGGGAATGCTTGTACTGATCCCGTCAGTGCTTGGATGGCAGAGATTCAGAAATGAAGCATATCCGGTTCTTCCCCTTCTGGCAGGGGCAGATCTTCCGGGAAATGTACTGGCAAGATTTGATGTACTGTGGATGGGATTTCTTTTATACAGTCTTCTGTTTGCCCTGGGCAGTCTGTTCCATTACGGACACAGGATCCTCGACCGGACCCGTATGGGAAGCGGGAAACTGTGGCTGCCTGCAGTGATCTTCGGGCTGTCCCTGATAAAATTTCAGGGGACGGGAATCCGGCAAATCTTTGACTTTTATCTGAGCCGCATCTTTGTTCCCGGTCTGCTTCTGATCCAGGTGTTTATGGCGCTGAGAGGAAAACGCAGGCGACAGAAAAAAGTAGCGCTGGCAGCCGGCCTCTGCTTCGTGGTGTTTTTCAGCGGATGTGCAGCCATAGAGCCGGAAAAAAGAATGTATCCTCTTGCACTGGGAGTAAACAGTGAAGAATCAGAGTTTTCTCTTATTTATGGAATGCCGGATCTTCCTCAGGATACCGGGCAGGAGAAACAGGAGGAGTCAGGAAGTGAGGCTGTGCTTTCTATAACAGGAAGTGATTTTTATGAAATAGAAAGGATCTATGACCGCTCTCAGGAAAAATATCTGGATATGAGCCATCTGCAGGTGATTATTATGGGAGACAGACTTCTGGAAGGGGAAGGCTGGAAAATATTTATGGAATATCTTAAGGAAGAGCCCTTTGTTGGTGAAAATGTTTATATTTTCCGGACAGAAGACCCGGAAGCAGTGCTATCACGGGAAAGCGGAGGAACCTCTGCGGGAGAATATCTTACCGGGCTTCTGGAAAACCGTCTGCCGTCCCAGCAGAAAGACGGGGTGACATTAAGGCAGGCTTATCATCAGTGGTATGAGAGCGGCGCTCTTGTGGAAATTCCACGTATCATTATGGAAAACGGAGAATTGCAGGTATATCTGGAAAAGAGCTGAGAACCTTTAAAAACAGGTATCTTACCGGAATAGAAAGCCGTAAATTGTCTATACTCTGAATAGTGAATTCTGGTCAGAGGTTCACAGATGATAATGGTGTGGACAGGAACAATTTTGGAGGTACAGACTAATGGAATGGTTAAGAGACAGAAAAAACCGTCTGACGGTTTCAATACTTGCTGCAATGGCTGCTGCGATTCTGGTGGCAGGAGGATTCAGGCTGCCACAGTATCCGGCTGCATCTGCATGGTGGGGAACCATGTATCCGGAATTTTGCTTTTCGGAGGGAAGCGGAGACAGCCCCCGAAAGATTTCCTTCTGGCTTGCGGAAGTGCTGGAATGGTGATATGATATAAAAACCAGAGACTGCGGAAAAGCTCCGCAGTCCTACCAGAGCAGAAACGGAGACTTATATTTATGAAGCCAGACAGAGACGCGCCCATAGGTGTATTTGATTCCGGAGTGGGCGGGCTGACAGTGGCCCGTGAGATCATGCGGAATCTGCCGTCAGAAAAAATCGTATATTTTGGAGATACAGCCAGAGTACCCTATGGAGGAAAGTCCAGAGAGAATATTATCCGGTATTCCAGACAGATCATTCATTTTCTTATGGAGCAGCAGGTCAAGGCAATTGTGATCGCCTGCAATACGGCAAGCGCTTTTGCCCTGGAGGCAGTGAGGGATGAATTTGATGTTCCGATCCTGGGCGTTATAGAGCCCGGAGCCAGAGTGGCTGCAGCGGAGACAAAGAACAAAAGAGTAGGTGTGATCGGTACAGTAGGAACTGTTGACAGCGGCATTCATGCATCTTATCTGAAAAAGCTGGATCCGGAGATCACGGTGATCGGCAAAGCCTGTCCTCTGTTTGTTCCTCTGGTGGAAGAAGGATGGCTTCACGATCCGGTCACTGCAGAGGTCACGGCCAGATACCTTCAGGAATTTAAAGATAAAGATGTGGATACACTGATCCTGGGCTGTACCCATTATCCGCTTATCCGGTCTGTGATCCGGGAATTTATGGGGGAGGAAGTACGGCTGGTCAATCCGGCTTACGAGACAGCCCTGGAGCTTCGTTCTCTTCTTGAAAAAAAAGAGCTCCTTAATACAGGAGGGAAAACAGAAGAATTTCCATATCGTTTTTATGTCAGTGACCTTGCGGAGAAGTTCCGGGCATTTGCAGGCTCGATTCTTCCCTATGATGTGGAAATGACAAAAAAGATCGACATTGAAAAATATTAGGAGGCATTTATGGATAAAAATGTACTCATACATGTGCGGGGACTTCAGATGATGGAAGTGGGAGAGGAACAGGAGCCCATAGAGCTTGTTGTACCCGGCCAGTATTATTTTCGCAACGGAAGCCATTATCTCAGATATGAGGAAATTCTGGATGAAGGCTCAGAACCTACGATAAATTACATAAAAATGTCACCTCAGAGCATGGAGGTCAGGAAACAGGGCCTGGTCAATGTACATATGGTATTTGAGCGGGGAAAAAAGAATATGACCTTTTATACCACTCCGTTCGGAACACTTCAGATGGGGATTGTTGCCACCGGAATGGAGCTGAATGAAAGTGACAATAACATTAATATGAAGGTTGATTATGCCCTTGACATGAATGAAGAGCATGTGGCGGACTGTTACCTTTCTGTGCAGGCTCAGCCTGCCGATTCAAAGGATTTTGTACTGTAAATAAAATACAAGGCAGCTGTAGGAAATTTCTTACAGCTGCCTTGTGCTTTTTAATTTTTTTTGCTGAACATTCTTTTAAAGAAGCCTTTTTTCTTGGCCGGCGGAGTATCCAGATGACCGCGGATACCGCGTACACCTACAATGTACAGACCGCTGATATCAGCTTTTACTTCTTTTTTTACAGGAATCTGTTCGTAAATTTTTTCATCTGCTATCAGAATAGAGATCTTCGGACCGATCTTGGCCTTGACGATAGGCAGTTTGGTACGACGCATCATCTTCGGTGTCTGATCGATCACCATCTGCGGGAGACCAGATTCTTTTATGCGAAGTCGTTTTTTGTCAATTACCAACATGGAAACAGTCTGTTTTGCAGCTTCAATCTGTGCCTGCTGTTCTTCCTGTTTTTTCTGAGCCTTTTTTCCAAAAAAATAAAGGGCAATCAGTACGCCAACGAGAACAACAAGGATGACAAGCAGGACGATGGTAAGTGTATTCATAGATACCCTCCTCAATATGTATATTTTTCCCTCTTATAATCAGATACAGGCGGACATACATGTCCTTCAGAGAGAATTCCTGTCATGCGAAGTATATTTTATCATTAATCCGGTTAAAAGGCAAACAGTTTCGGGCAAAATTACAGTAAAATCCCAGAGAAATCATTTAGACAAAGATTACAGAAAATTATTTTATATTAGGGGAAAACAGTGGAAATTATACAGATAAAAAGTTATAATAAACAAAGTGACACAATTCGACAAATTTGGGCAGATGTTCATAGGTAATATTCCATAAGATGTGTTGATAAAAAACGAAAAATACCATGATCGAATGTAAATTGCAAGGTACTTTGACCAGGCTTCCGGGAAGGGAGTGAACAGTAAAATTCCCTGACTGTTGTGACGCCGGAATAAAGGATTTTGTATTGGGTATATTAAAAATTACAGAAAAATAATGGACAGGAGTTACTATGGAAGAGCGAGGCAGGGGAAAGAGAAATATGCACAGTGAGAAAAATAAGGATGAGAGGGACAGGCAGCTGGAGGCCATGACCGAAGAGGAACGTGACGAATATTTCCGTGAGATGCGAAGGGAGAGAAGGCTGCGCAGGCAAAAAAGGGAGCACCGGAAGAAGCTGGCGGTTCTGGGCGCCACAGCAGTGATTTCCCTTGTTGTAGTAGTTGGCGCAGTCAGCGGGATCACACGTTTTGTCATTACAAAAAGCAGCGGTTCCGGCATAGTTTCCAATAAAGATGAAAACAAAAAAGGCGGGGGAGAAGCAGCAGAGGCTTCTGCGCAGACAGACCTTCTGGCAGAGGCGGATCTGAAGGCAGCCCAGTATGATTATGACGGGGCTGTACAGCTTCTCAAAAGCGACAGCAGCTATGACAAGAATGCGGATTTTCAGGCTGCAGTAAAAAAATACGAGGAGACAAAGGCCACCTGCGTTTCCTGGCCGCTGGAAGAAGTGACGCATGTTTTTTATCATACGCTGATCAAGGATCCGGCGAAGTCATTTGACGGTGATTATAAAGAAGGCGACTACAATCAGGTTATGACAACCATAGATGAGTTTAACAAGATCACTCAGACTATGTATGACAAGGGTTATGTTATGGTCAGTATCAAAGATATGGCTATTGCTGACGAGAACGGAAATGTGACTCCGGGAGAGATCCTTCTTCCTCCGGGAAAAATTCCGTTTGTCCTGTCTCAGGATGATGTGTGTTATTATCACTATATGGACGGAGACGGTTATGCCACAAAGCTTGTGCTGGATGATGAAGGCAAGGTTCGCAATGAATATGTGGAGGATGACGGAACAGTTTCGGTAGGCGACTATGACATGGTGCCGCTGATTGACCGGTTTGTGGAGCAGCATCCTGATTTTTCCTACAGGGGAGCAAAGGGCATCGTAGCTCTCACGGGGTATAATGGAATCCTTGGATACAGAACAGACATCAGCTACGAGACACGGCCGGATGATCTGGACGCCAACAAGGTGGAGTGGCTGGACGCACATCCGGATTTCAGTCTGGAAAAAGAACGGGAAGAGGCCAAGAAGGTGGCAGAGGCCATGAAAGCCAATGGATGGCTGTTTGCAAGCCATACCTGGGGACACCAGAATGTAGGACAGATCGACCTGGCTCATCTGCAGACTGATACCGAGAAATTTAAAGAAAATGTAGATCCGCTGATCGGCGGAACAGATATCATTATTTTTGCCTTTGGAACAGATCTTACTGCTCAGGAAGATTATTCGGGAGACAAATTTGAATATCTGAAAAGTGTGGGATACAATTATTTCTGCAATGTGGACTCAAGTAAGTATTTTGTGCAGATAAGAGACAGATATTTCCGCCAGGGAAGAAGAAATCTGGACGGATACCGAATGTACTATAATCCAGAGCTTCTGGAAGATCTTTTTGACGCAAAGGCAGTATTTGACCCAAGCAGACCGACTCCTGTACCGCCTATGGGATAAAGATATATCATCCGCCGGATGAGGGTGTCCGGCGGATTTATATACCGGTCAGAGGGAACCGGAAGGGGAAACAGAAGAAAGGGGAAAATCCAGAAATGAAAAAAGCAGTTCTGGCAGTGACGCTTGCGGCAGCAGTTGCGGCAGGCAGTGGAAATATGCCGGTTTGGAACGGAAAAGCACAGGAAATCACATCTGAGACATATATGCCGGTGTCTGCATCAAAGGATAAAAAGAAAACAGAAGAGAAAAAAACAAAAAACAGTGAACAGTCTGTTCTGGAGCAGGCAAAGATCATGTATGCCCAGTATAATTATGACGAGGCTATCAAACTTCTGAAAAGTCAGAAGGACTTTGAAAAAAATAAGGATTATATGGATATAGCTGCAAAGTGCCAGGTGGCAAAAGCATCTCTGGTGGAATATCCCATTGAAAAGATCACCCATGTATTTTTTCACACGCTGGTAAAAGATACTTCCAAGGCTTTTGACGGGGATTCTGATTCAGGCGGTTATAACCAGGTTATGACAACCATAGACGAGTTTAACAAGATCATTCAGACCATGTATGACAAAGGCTATGTGCTGGTAAGTCCGCACGATATGGCGACAGTGAACAAGGACGGTTCCATGAGCCGTGGAAAGATCATGCTTCCCAAAGGAAAAATTCCGTTTGTCCTGTCTCAGGATGACGTAAGCTATTATCATTATATGGACGGGGACGGTTACGCCTCCCGCCTTGTTCTGGATAAGAACGGGGAAGTAAAATGCGAGTATATTGAGGATGACGGCACAGTATCTGTGGGAAATTACGATATGGTGCCTCTGCTTGATGAATTTGTAAAGCAGCATCCTGATTTTTCCTATCATGGACGAAAAGGCATTCTCGCAATGACAGGATATAATGGCGTTTTGGGATATCGTACAGATATCGCCTATAAGACAAAAGAGAATCTTCAGGATAATCAGAGAGAATTTCTGGAAAAGCATCCTGATTTTGACTATGAGGCAGATGTGGCTGCGGCCAAAAAGGTTGCAGATGCCATGAAAGCCAATGGATGGGAGTTTGCAAGCCATACCTGGGGACACAAAAATGCAACCGATTCCTCTGCTGAGGAGCTGAAGGCGGATAATGAGAAATGGGAAGCCTATGTGGCGCCGATCCTTGGAAAAACAGATACCATTATCTTTGCTTTTGGGGCAGATATCGGCGGCTGGGAGGGATATTCCTCCGATAATCCGAAATTTCAGTATTATAAGAGCAGAGGATATCATTATTACTGTAATGTGGATTCCAGCCAGTATTTTGTACAGCTTTCAGACCAGTATCTGCGCCAGGGAAGAAGAAATCTGGACGGATACCGAATGTATTATAATCCGGAAATGCTCAGTGACCTGTTTGACGTGTCGGAGGTCTGGGATTCTTCAAGACCCACTCCGGTACCTGAAATGTGACAGAATAAATGAACGTAAGGCATCAGAAAGGAGCTATTTATGAAGAAAAAAACAGTTTTGGCAATGCTGGTAATGTGTATGGTATTCAGCGCGTCTGCCTGCTCAGATAAGAGCGCAGAAAAATCTGCCCCGGAAAAAACAGAAAGCAGCGCAGAGAAAACGGACAAAGCAGAAGAAAAGACGGAAACGAAAGAAGATACAAAGCAGGAAGAGGAAAAAACAGAGGTCAGACTTGTGTCTGTCAGCGATATTTCCAAATATATCACCGTAGGCGAATATAAGGGGCTGAAGCTTAACAATATCGTAGAGCCGGTTTCTGATCCTGAGGTGGATACAGAAATTGAATTCCGTCTGCAGGATAAGGCAGAGGAAGTAAAGGGCGGAACAGCCCAGTCCGGAGACCAGGTAAGAGTCAGCTTTACGGGAACAATTGACGGCAAAAGCTTTGAGGGCGGATCGGAAGAGGATTATGATCTTGTGATCGGAGAGGGAGCTGTGGCAGACGGCTTTGATGAAGGAATTGTCGGCATGAAAGCCGGAGAGACAAAGGAGCTGAATCTGACTTTCCCGGAAGACTACTATGACAGTGAGCTTGCCGGCAAGTCTGCAGTATATCAGGTGACTGTTCAGAGCATCCGCAGAACTCCTGAGCTTACAGATGAGTGGGTTGCAGCAAATACAGACAGCAAAACTGTGGCCGAATACAGAGCGGCTGTTCAGAAGGAGCTTGAGGATGGCGTCAACGAAGCTGCTGAGAATCAGCTTTATGCAGATGCATGGAACCAGGTTTTTGAAAGCTCTGAGATCATAGAATATCCTGAAGAAGATATTGATACAGCCATAGAAGCATATAAAGAACTGAATGGCGAGTATATTGAGCAGGCGCAGATGGATATGAGCGAATTCCTGAAATCACAGGGAATTACAGAAGAAGAATATGAGGAAGACTGCAGACAGTATGCGGAGGCCAAGGTAAAGCAGAACCTGATCGTTCAGTACATTATGGATGAAGAAAATCTGAGCGTAGATGACAAAGAAGCAGAAGCTCTGGACAAGAAGCTGCTTCAGCAGTACGGTGCAACGGATATCAGTGAAGTTGTGGATCTTTATGGAGAGAGAGAAGTAAATGAGACACGGGCTCTTCTCAGAGTGGAAAAGTTTATTGTTGACCAGGCCGAGGTAGACCAGAAGGTCGGCGGAGGTGATGAGCTGGCAGAAAATGAAGATGCGGTAACAGAAGAAGGCGCTTACGATACTCAGACAGAGGACGCCGGAAATACTGCAAATGAAGATGTAGCAAATGAGGATGCCGCGTTAGAGGAATAATCAGAAAAGCTTTATAAATAATCGGAAGCAGTGCCGTTCGGTATAGTGGCGGCTGTCTGTGCAGAGCCGGAAACAGCCTGCCTGACAACGGGGTCTCAGGAAACTGGATAAATTTAGAAAAGTTTTATAAATATATGGAAAATGCACGGGAAGCGCTATTGTATTTCTGCAAAAAATGCAGTATGATAGACAGGACAAACAAAGACAGATTGATATAATAGCAGGTGGGAAACAATGGATAAAAGAGTATTGCAGGAAAGGATGCGCAAAAAGCAGCAGCAGCTTCGACGCCGCAAAATGATGAAACTTGGCGCTTATGTGCTGGCTGTGGTGCTTGTAGCAGTATTTATCATAAAGGGTGTGATTCTGCCCATTACAAATAAGATCAGCGGTAAGGATGCGGCTGAACCCGTGCAGGTGGAAGCAGATGCCGGCAAAACGGCAGATGCAGATAAAACAGAACCCCAGAAAGAAGAAGTAAAAACAGATGAAACAGCAGCCATCAGAATGCCTTTATCCAGTGTATCTCATGTTACCAGTGCTTCGGATCTGACTTCCGGGTGGCATGAGGACGAAAATGGCAAATGGTATCAGAATACAGACGGAACCTATTATGCCGGGGGAATGCAGGAGATTGACGGACAGACATATTCCTTTGACGATAATGGTTACATACAGACAGGCTGGGTAAGCCAGGGATTTGATGATCTGTACTTTAATGAGGACGGTTCCTATAATCCTGAGAAACATAAGCCGCGTATTGCCCTGACTTTTGACGATGGTCCCGGAGAGTACACAGATCAGCTTCTTGACTGTCTGGAGGAGAACAACGCTCATGCAACGTTCTTCATGCTGGGACAGAATGTGGCGGGCCGGGAAGCTACAGTTCAGCGGATGGTGGATATTGGCTGTGAGCTTGGAAACCACAGTTGGGATCACCCGGAGGCAACCCTTCAGGGGATTTCTGATGAGGCTGTGATAGAGGAATTCCAGAAAACAGATGAAGCTCTGATGAAAGCCTGCGGACAGAAAGCCACAGTAGCCCGTGCTCCTTACGGCGCGGCAGATCAGAGAGAATTTGATCTTGCACAGAAACCGTTTTTCATGTGGTCTCTGGATACTCTGGACTGGAAGACATTAAATGTAGAATCAACAGTTGACGCAGTTATGAACGGAGATCTGACAGACGGTTCCATTATATTGATGCATGATATCCATGAGCCTTCTGTACAGGCTGCTCTTCAGATCATTCCTCAGCTGGTGGAAAAAGGTTATAAGCTGATGACAGTCAGTGAGCTTGCGAAGGCAAAGGGTGTGGAGCTTCAGAATGCGTCCTATGCAGATTTCTGGGACAGCAGTCTGTCAAAAGGTCTGGTAGCAGGTTATGACGGGCCGCTGCTGAGCGCCGAGGCTACTTCAGAAGGCGGGGACGGAAGCGATATATCTGACGGCAGCAGTGAGGATGGTTCTGATGAAGGAAGCGATATGTCAGATGGAAGCGGCGAAGACGGTTCCGGTGAGGACTATTCAGACGGAAGTGGAGATGCGTCCTATGACGATGAATATTATGATGACGGCAGCGGAGAAGAATACTATTAACAGCGAATGGCTTATGTGTGAAAAACTCATAAAACATACATACAGAGTTTTATAGTACTGTCTGAGAATTGGATTTTTATTGCGTAGCAGATGTTCATGTCTGTTACGCATTTTTTATACGGAAACAGAGGATTTATTGTTCAAATCGTGCAGACAGTAATAAGGTTACTGGCAGAATGTCTGAAACAATACAAAATGCAGTTGAAGAGACTGGGAATCTTGGGTATAATATGGACAGAGGAATTGTATTTTGGAGGGCAGCTTAGTGGGAAAGTGGTATGAAAACGCAGTGTTTTATCACATGTATCCTATCGGAATGACGGGAGCACCGAGAAGAAATGAGAGTGAGGAGACGGTTCACAGATTTCAGGACCTGATGAAATGGCTTCCTCATATAAAGGATCTGGGATGTACGGCAATTTATATTGGGCCGCTGTTTGAATCAACATCCCATGGATACGATACAAAAGATTACCGTATGGTGGACAGGCGACTGGGAGACAACCAGGACTTTAAAGGCTTTGTGGAAAAAGCTCACGAAATGGACATCCGGGTTGTAGTGGACGGTGTATTTAACCATACGGGAAGAGAGTTCTTTGCCTTTCAGGATATTCAGAAAAACAGAGAACAGTCTCAGTACTGCGGTTGGTACAAGGGAATCAATTTTGGGTGGAATTCGCCTTATAATGATGGATTTGGCTATGAGGCATGGAGAAACTGTTTTGAACTGGTAAATCTCAATCTCCGGGAGCCGAAGGTGCGGGAATATCTTCTGGATGTAATCGGCTTCTGGATCCACGAGTTTGATATTGACGGAATCCGCCTTGACTGCGCGGACTGTCTGGAGTTTTCCTTTATGGAAGAAATGAGGCGGTTCACCAATGAAAAGAAAGCGGATTTCTGGCTGATGGGCGAGGTGATCCACGGAGATTACAGCCGCTATGTAAAACCGGAAATGCTGAATTCCGTGACAAATTATGAGCTTCACAAGGGGCTTTATTCCGGTCATAACGACCACAATTATTTTGAGATCGCTCATACTATCCGAAGAGAATTTGATGAAAACGGCGGAATATACAAAGGACTTCGGCTTTATTCCTTTGTGGACAATCATGATGTGGACAGGATCGCATCCAAGCTCAATGTTCCGGAGCATATTTTCACCGTATATATGCTTTTATTTACACTTCCGGGAATCCCTTCCATTTACTATGGATCTGAATGGGGTATACAGGGACGTAAAGAAGGCGGAAATGACGATCCTCTTCGTCCGGCAGTTGATATTGAGGAAGCACTTCTGCATCCGGATAATCCGCAGCTTCTTAAGTGGGTGATGCTTCTTGGCAGGATCCACAGCCAGGAACCGGCTCTTGCGGACGGCAGATATCAGGAGCTTCTTCTGACTAACCGGCAGTATGCGTTTGCAAGAATACTGGGAGAAGAAGGGATTGTAGTGGCAGTGAATAATGATGACAGGCCTGCGGAGCTTTGCATCAGGGAACCTCTGAGCGGAAAGTCATGGGCAAGCCTTATTGACGGCCGGGAGCCGGAACTTCAGGACGGCAGTCTCAGAGTGACACTGGCGCCGGGGGAAAGTCAGATTTATAAATTGAAATAGAAACAGGGATTAAGGGAGGTATTTCCGGATGGGAGAGAAAATGCATTTTTCAGAGTTAGACCAGTATTTGTTTGGTCAGGGAACACACTATGATATTTATAAAAAACTTGGTGCGCATCCCACAACGCAGGGAAGAAAAAAAGGAGTTTATTTTGCGGTGTGGGCGCCAAATGCTCAGTCTGTTTCTGTAGTTGGCGATTTTAACAGCTGGGATACAGAGGCAAACCCAATGGTAAAGGCAGGGCCTATCGGTGTGTTTGAGGTATTTGTGCCGGGGGCAAAGATCGGAGATCTTTATAAGTTTTTTATTGTGGGAATGCACGGCGAGGAGCTTTACAAGGCAGATCCTTATGGCAATGAAGCAGAGCTTCGTCCAGGAACCGCGTCAAAGGTTGCAGATATCGGGGACTATAAATGGAAAGATTCTACATGGATGAAAAAACGTGTGGAATTTGATGAAAATACAGATGCCATGTCCATTTATGAAGTGCATCCGGGTTCATGGAGAAAACATGCAGTGGAAAATGAGGATGAAAACGGATTTTACAATTACCGTGAGTTTGCTCATGAGCTGGCAAAATACGTAAAGGATATGGGGTATACTCATGTGGAGCTGATGGGAATCGCAGAGCATCCCTTTGACGGATCCTGGGGCTACCAGGTAACCGGCTATTATGCGCCTACCTCCCGTTATGGAAGTGCCCAGGATTTTAAATATCTGGTAGATTATCTGCACAGAAACAAAATCGGCGTTATTCTTGACTGGGTTCCGGGACATTTCCCGAAAGATGCCCACGGTCTGGCGAACTTTGACGGAACAGCCGTATACGAACATCAGGATCCGCGCCAGGGTGAGCATCCCGACTGGGGTACAAAAATCTACAATTACGGCCGCCCGGAGGTTAAGAATTTCCTTATAGCAAATGCTCTTTTCTGGGTTGAGGAATGTCATGTGGACGGACTTCGTGTGGATGCAGTTGCTTCCATGCTGTATCTTGACTATGGCAAGCAGGACGGACAGTGGGTTGCCAACAAGTACGGGGACAATAAAAATCTGGAAGCCATTGAATTTTTTAAACACCTGAATACGGTTGTGCTGGGAAGAAATCACGGAACCGTGATGATCGCAGAGGAATCAACTGCATGGCCGAAAGTAACAGGCAAGGCAGAGGATGACGGACTTGGATTTTCCCTGAAATGGAACATGGGATGGATGAACGACTTTCTGGAGTACATGAAAACAGATCCGTACTTCCGTAAATTCAACCATAATAAAATGACGTTTTCCATGACCTATGCCTACAGTGAAAAGTACATTCTGGTTATTTCTCATGATGAGGTAGTTCATCTGAAGTGCTCCATGCTGAACAAGATGCCCGGGTATCCGGATGATAAGTTTAAGAACCTGAAGGCCGCCTATGCATTTATGTTTTTCCATCCGGGCAAAAAGCTTCTGTTTATGGGGCAGGAGTTTGGACAGCTTCGTGAGTGGAGCGAGGAAAGGGAACTTGACTGGTACCTTCTGGGAGAGGAGAATCACAAAGATCTTCAGTCCTTTGTAAAAACACTTCTTCATATGTACAAAAAATATCCGGCGCTGTATAAAGCGGACAATGATCCGGAAGGCTTTGAGTGGATCAATGCAGATGACGGAGACAGAAGTATTTTCAGCTTTGTGCGCAAATCTCCTACAAAGAGGAACAATCTTTTATTTGTGGTTAATTACACACCGGTAGAGAGAAGCGATTACAGAGTGGGCGTTCCGAAGAAAAAACAGTATAAGCTGATCATGGATGAGAACGGACTTCTGGAAAAACCACAGACTTTTAAGGCGGAATCCAAAGAGTGTGACAACCGGGAATTCTCTTTTGCATATCCCCTTGCGCCATACGGAGTAGCGGTATTTACATATTAAATATAAAAATGCTATCGTTTAAGGTGACTTGGAATATATTTTGACCGGTTTCCGGATATAAAAAACAAGTAATGTTTTGTCAGATTTTTTGGCAGAAAAACCATTGCATTTTATAAAAAGATGCGTTATACTGTACGCGTCTGAAGGAACAGACAATTACTTATGACGAAGAACCGATAATAGAAATTCTGAAAGGAGAATAAAAATGAAAGTATCCAATATTAAAGATGTAGACAAATTTTTTGAAGTAGTAGATAGCTGTAACGGTAAAGTTGAACTTGTAACAGGAGAGGGAGACAGACTGAACCTGAAATCCAAACTGTCCCAGTACGTATCTCTGGCAAACATTTTTTCCGGCGGAGAGATTCCGGAGCTGGAAATCGTTGCATATGAGAAAGAAGATATCGATAAGCTGTTAAACTTTATGATCAACGGCTGATATTATGAAGCAAAAAGCGGGGGCATGACAGGTTCATGTCCCCGTTGTGTGCATATATAAGTGGCTGCGACCAGGGGGTGTTTTTGCTTCCTGGTCAAATGTACGTTGAAAACAAAAACAGAAAAGAGGCAAAATCATGACAAAAATTGATATTATTTCAGGTTTTCTCGGAGCTGGAAAAACAACTCTTATTAAAAAACTTCTGAAAGAAGCTTTCCAGGACGAGCAGGTAGTTCTGATCGAAAATGAATTTGGAGAGATCGGTATTGACGGCGGATTTCTGAAAGAGGCAGGAATTGAGATCCGTGAAATGAATTCAGGCTGTATCTGCTGCTCTCTTGTAGGAGACTTCGGAGCATCTCTGAAAGAAGTGATTGACAAATATCATCCGGACAGAATCCTTATTGAGCCCTCAGGCGTAGGAAAGCTTTCTGACGTAATCCGCGCTGTGCAGGATGTTCAGGAGGAAACAGGTCTTGTGCTGAACAGCTATACAACAGTGGTAGATGCAAAAAAATGCAAAATGTATATGAGAAACTTTGGCGAGTTCTTTAACAATCAGGTAGAGTATGCAGGCGCTATCATTATGAGCAGAACAGACATTGTGGATGAGGAAAAGGCAATGCAGTCTATGGAACTTCTCCGCAGCCTGAATAAGAAAGCAGCTATCATTACTACCCCTATAGAAAATCTGGACGGAAAGAAGCTTCTTGAGGTAATGGAAAATCCGGTATCTCTGGAACAGGAGATGATGGAAGAGGAGGTATGCCCGGAGTGCGGACATGTACATGAGCATCATCATGACCACGAATGCGGCTGCGGACACGATCATGAAGAGCATGAGCATCACCACGATCA
>UMFI01025017.1_pt1 | contig 21053 bp, 27 predicted proteins | sample 1964951 | NCBI WGS metagenome assembly UMFI01 (sample SAMEA4836040, study PRJEB28245) | human gut metagenome | biome: gut microbiome; material: fecal sample | place: Denmark | collected 2008 | reverse complement strand
GCCGGTATTTTCACATAACCCTACACTATTTTAGAGCGCCATTGTTTTTAACTTCTTCTATTGCAGAATTCATTTCATCTGTTGATAAATTTGAATATTGAGTATAAATATATAGAACTAAATCAATCATCTTTTTTCTATCGGTTTTATAATCAAACGAACAACCACATACATGACAAATCTCATTTATCTTCTCTTTAGTTGCTGAATTCTTACCTGTTTCAATCTGGGAAACAGTAGATTCACTTACCTTCAAAGCAGATGCTATTTTTTTCATTGGAATATTTTTTTCAACCCTAATACTCTTTAAAATATTGCCAATCAATGACCTGTTTATATTATTTGACACATTTCTCACCTTTGTTTCCAATGTAAATGATGGTTCATTTCCTTTATATATGCATCTTAAATCATAAACCAAACATTATTTTATATTTCTTATAATTAATTTTAATTGTTTATTTAGGTTCATTCAATACGCAATATTTAATTAAGAAAACATAGTCTATTTAGATTATTTGGTAATATATGCTAATTATCTATCATATCATCTTCAATCGAGGCACTGTGATAATCATACTTTTATTTTGGATTAGCAAACACTACTCCTCCGTATATAGATCTTAATTGATCTAACGTGTAGGATTTTGTTTACCAATCTTTTTTTGCATCTTGAAACGTATTTGTAGTGCCATCTAGATTGCCTTCTTGAACAGTTATAGTGTTATCTTTTACTGCTATAACTATACCCACATGGTTGTGTCCAATAGCAGAGAACACTGCACCAGCTTTTGGCGAAGAAGATCGTTAAAATTTATCTGGATATGCTGCCACCAATTCCTTCACACAACTACTTCCGTCTCCACTAAAGCCAGGATCATAGCCATATAATTCATAGAACCTCCCCCAAGCAAACCATGTACATTGTCCATATAATCCGGCCTGTGCGTATGGATTCTTTGTCACCCAGGCTTCTAGATTATTAAAATTAGGATTTGTACCTCCTCTAAAAGTGATCCCTACATATCTCATAACATGATCAACGTAAGAAGGATCTCCATACCCAGATACATTTAACTCTTGTTTTTTATTGTCAGAAAACTGTTGTGCATTATATTTAGAATATCCACCAAAATTACGAATTGCCCATTCAATATAGCCAGAGCCATAATTATATCCCTGCAAAGCCAAATATATACGTTCCGTATCGGATGAATCCTTTACTTTTGCTTTCTTTAAACAATCTGAAAAAGTATGTGTTCCCACTTCAATAGAATACTCAGGATCCGTAATTCCATTAGGTACTCTAGGATATTTTGTATTATACCCTGACTCACTTGCCTGCATTGGATCATTTCCTTTTCCTCCTGACTCCTGCATCATAATAGCCTGCAACAAAGAGACATAATCCTCAATATCATATTCTTTTGCATATTTTCGAATTGTATCTTCATACACAATGACTTCATCACTTAGAGAAACAATTGCACTATTTGATCCACCATCCTGTGCCAACACACTAAATGTTCCAATAAATTTTGGGTGTATCTATGTTGATGAAAACGAGAAATAAACAGTCAAAAGAGTATCACCATAAACAAGTGACACTCTTTTATTGAGAAAACTTAATTCACACATAAAATCAATAATAATTGGATTAATGTGCATCAGGAAAATCATTTTTGAATTTGCCACCATAATGATTGTTCTTATAGTTTCTAATATATAGTAATACAACCATTATTACTAGAACAATGCCACAGATGGCATACATGGTAGTTGAATTTAAATTATAGAATAAATAACAGATTACTGTACCAACAATAATTAATAATCCCATAATCACAAGGAATGCATCCACATATTTCTTCATTTAAAACGCCCTCTTTCTTATTATAAAATTTTAGTAATTGTTTTTTTTTGTATCTAAATCACATTTTTTAATTGTTCATACTCATCTAGACTTAGCTTTGCCAATGCATTAATTCTTGCATTGAATATGATTATATTGTCTCTATTTTTAAAACAATAATTATAAAGTGATTGTTTCATTTCAAATATACTTTCTTCTAAAAGAGCTCTTCTAAATTCAATATATACGAATAAATTTTAAAAGACAATCCTAATTTTTTAATTAAGTTTTAGCTCTATATCTTCAATTATTTGATTCGCATATGACATCTTGTAGAAATTTTCTTGTAATTCTTTCACTTTTTTTAATTTATTTTGTAATCCATGATCAAGATATAACTCATTCAATTGTTTTAAAACAAAAATTGCTCTATCATATTGTCCATTTTTTAATGCGATTTGATAACAGGTTTCAAAATTAGCAATGGCTTTCATAGGTTTATTATCCATCATATATTTTAAAGCACGGATAAAATTCTCATGATATTTTGAATTCTTTACATCTCTTAAAAAAGAAGCAATACACTCTTTTGATTTTGTATATTCATGGTCAAAATAGTATAGAAGACATTTATACATTCTTAAATCTAAGTCATCTGTAAATTGTTCATCAATTCTGTTTAGATAATCAAATCCGCTTTTTATATCTTTTTGAATTAACGAAGTAAAAACTAAATTTGATAAAATACAATATTTCATGATTTCATTTTGTCTTTTAATGGATTCATTTAATAGTTTTAAAAACAGCTCATTTGCCTCATCATGACGACATGTATACATGTAAAGTACACCTTGATTCAACAACAAATAATATAATCGATCGAAAGACAATTGCTGAACTGCCATTTTTAAACTCTTATGAATATACTGCTGTGCCAAATTAAAATACCCTAAATCCAAGTAAATACTGCAATAATGGTAATTTATCATTAAATGATTACCCTTATTAGATAACGCCTTATCTAAGTATCCTAATGCTTCTTTTATTTCATTCGAATATATCTTCTCTAATGCCATTATATCGTAATAAATGGATAATTCCCTAACCGAAAAGTTATTCTTTCCTAATTCAATAATTCCTTTATATAAAGCTGTATCCACTTCTTTTTGATTTATAATAGCATCCATATACAGAATCAGATAATATTCAAATCTGGCATAAGAACAAGCAATATTATGTGTATCTTTTACTATTTTAATAGTTTCATTCAACTCTTCTTTTTTTAAATCTGTGTAGAAATCATAAATATCATATACACGATCTATAATTAGATTTCTATCCAAATCAAAATTAAATGTTTGCCCACATATTTCTGTAAACAAAGCAATCTTCTCATTTGTTGGTCTATTCTTACCAGTTTCAAATTGTGAAATTGTCGCTTCACTCACATCCATATTCTGTGCAACTTTTTTTATAGGAATCTTTTTCTCTGTTCGAATGCTCTTTAAAACATTACCTATTAGTATACGACTAAACTTTTCTTGCACTACTTTTCACCTTTATTTCCAATTCAAAATAATTGTTCAGTTTTCTTTATATATACATCTTAATTCATAAACCAAACATTATTTCATATTTCTTATAATTAATTTTAATTGTTTATTTAGGTTCATTCAATACACAATATTTAATTAAGAAAACATAGTCTATTTAGATTATTTGGTAATATATGCTTATTATCTATCATGTCATCTTCAATTGAGGCAATGTGATTATGTATTCCACACGCCCGATCAAAAACTTTTTACGTATCGTAACTATTACGACAGTTACTGGAACCCATTTATGGTTCGATTGGAATATGATCAAACACCACATTGTTGCAGACACACATGTGTATCCCTACTTGCAACTGCACAGATATCACAAACATATCAAAAACTAATAGTTGGTCACAAAGGTGTTAATACACACCGAACCGTACTCTGCAATTTTCCTTTCCACTTGCTTGTTGAGTGCAGTTCTCCAAAGCCTCTTTGAACACAGAATTTCATTCTGTGGCTACACGTTTTGCGAACGCTTTTGACCAGAACCAGCTTACCGCTGGCTGTGGCCTTTTTCTTTTAATTTAACTTGATTATTAGTTTTCATATTCAAATAATTTGGCAATCAACACTTTGAGTTCACCCAAAGCAGCTGGCGTTCCAACAATGACTTTCAAACATTCATTTCCAGTACGATAAACAACAACCTGTATAGGAGTGGCGTTCGATTGACAACGATGATCAGCTTATGACTTTGGTAACCAGTGACACAAGAGAAATAAACGAATTATAGTCATTGGAAAACAAATTCGTTTGCTTCTTTAGAATCATTGACATAGTTATAATAGCTAAAAACATACTATCCACTTTCATAAATTTTAAAATTTTTATTTTTTGAAAGTGGCATATTGCATACAAAGATTATAATCGGATATAATACAGGTAAGGATGACTTTCAAAAGTTTAAAAAAATTCATTTTTTGAAAGTGAGGCAACACTATGAAAACCATTGAAAGAACTGAATACCTAAATCGAATAAAGAATCTGAAGGATACGCCTGATATAAAAGTTATTACCGGTATCAGAAGATCGGGTAAGTCAATACTGATGCAGGAGTATATCCAGTATCTGAAAGACAACTTTAATGATATCAACGTTATCTTTATTGACTTTATGGATCTTTCATTTGAACACCTGAAAGAGTATCATGCGCTTCATGCCTATGTTGAAAAACGATATGTGGAAGGAAAGTCGAATTATCTTTTCATTGATGAAGTGCAGATGTGTCCAAATTTTGAACTGGCTGTAAATAGCCTATATTCAAAAAGAAAATATGATATCTATATCACCGGTTCTAACGCTTTTTTGTTAAGTGCAGATTTAGCCACTCTATTTACCGGGCGTTATATTGAAATTCATGTCTATCCATTCAGTTTCAAAGAATATTGTAATTACTACGACAACAACCACGACATAGAAAAGCTATTTGAAGATTACACCATCAAAGGTGGATTAGCTGGGTCCTATGCCTACAACACCGAAAAAGACAGGAAGGATTATATCAAGGAAGTCTATGAAACAATTGTTACAAGAGACCTTGTACAGAAGTATTCCCTGCCAGATACTCAGGTATTACAGCGCTTAAGTGAATTTCTTATGGACAATATATCAAACCTGACCTCACCAAGCAGAATCAGCAATATACTATCCGAAAAGAACATATCAACCAATCATGTCACCATTGGAAAATATATCAAGTACCTGTGCAACGCCTTTGTTTTCTATGATATCAAGCGCTACGATATCCGTGGCAAGAAATATCTTGAAAGCACAGAAAAGTTCTATTTAAGTGATATTGGCATACGTTATGCTGTTCTTGGTACAAGAAACATGGATTATGGCAGAGTATATGAAAACATGGTCTGTCTTGAATTATTACGTAGTGGCTATGATGTCTATGTTGGAAAGCTTTATCAGAAAGAAATCGATTTTGTTGCCCAAAGAGGTAGTGAAAAAATCTATATTCAGGTAAGTGACAATATCACTGAAGAGGAAACATTCAAAAGAGAATATGCGCCTCTTTTACAGATCAAGGATGCATATCCAAAGATTATCATCGCCAAAACCGGTCATCCAAAGTATTCATATGAAGGAATTGAAATCTTTGATATCAGGGATTGGTTGCTAAATAAAAACCAAGCTATATAATCAAAAAATTAGTAAGATTAAAAATATTAAACGCATCAGCATCCGCTGGTGCTTTTCTTTTGAAGGAATTGCCGAACGTACTGGTAAGTCTTCTGAATTCTTGGTGATGTGAAAAAACGCAATTTCTACCTTTTTGGTAAGTACATAAAGTAAAATTACATTTTGTGCGTGCTTTTCGATAACTGAGGAGTTAATTTTGCTACTTATAAGCGTGCTGTATGCGTGCTTAAATAGACTTTTCAGCACTATTCACAACAATTCACAGAAATAGAAAAAACCACCCAAAGCCCATATATAAAGGGTTTGAGTGGTTTTGAATCTCTTTGCAGAGTAGTCAAAAGTATGTTCTGACTAACGTTTAGGTAGTTACGACATCCCATAAATAAAGGCTTTCAAGCTTTTTTTGTTACCTACTCGTTACCTTCTTACCGCTTTTTATTACAGCTAAATACATTTTATTGACCTCTATTAGGGTGTCTGTGCTGCCTCCTGCGTTTTTTATATCTGGCTCACTCCAGTATCGAGTCCGGCCTTTTATATCCCGTGCCGAGGGGTATTCAAGCCTTTTATATGCCGTGCTTAGGGCATAATAAAAACCGCGCCATTCCTAGCACGGTTCTTGTCCTTATTTAGTTGTGTTCTATAGTACTTCCGCAATTCCTTTTGCAAGTCTTGCGGCTTTCTGCATCAAGCTGTTTTCTTCTAGGTATTCTAGCCCCTTAAGGGTTATCCTGATACCCTCTAGCCCTTCAATGTTTGGCGTTGGGTCTCCTATGTATTGGATCACCTGGAATCCCTCAACATATCCATTTTTCAGTAGCATGCCTAGAAGTGCTTTTCTCTTTGGTTCTGTGATGTCTAGGTTATCCGCTGAAAGTCTTCGGATGTCTACGACCTCATAGTCCATTGATTTTTGCAGAATTGATAGAATTTTGTATATCGTTCTGAAGTCTTCCGACATGTTTTGCCTCCGTTATTTAATGGCACCCGTATCAAATAGAAAATTCAATTCGTCGATTGATAAAACATGAAAAGGGTAGACTCTGGTGTCGTCTACAGTCCAGTCGTCTTCTATCTCTACTGGTGCTTTTTCTCTAGGGTCAAACCCGAGCTTTTTAATAATGCTTTCAAGTGTGATCATTTGCTATTACCTCCAATTTAATTCCTGCGTTCTCTAGCCTTTTGAGAATCCTTTCTAGATTCTTTTTATCTAGAATGACCTCTCCGTTTTCATTATAGATACTTTTTTCTAAAGTATCAAGGTTGGAGTCTATCTGGTGATAGTCTAACTTTTTATCTGGGTCAACTGTGTATTTGTATATAATCCCGCTGTGTCCTACAACAATTCCGTATTTGTATCTTTTAGCATTGTTCAGGTCACTTAAACTCGGCGCTCCGCTTTCTGGGTGGTTGTGTAGCGCTATGACCTGGCCTATATTGTTTAGCACCATTTCTTTCATCTTTGTTGTAGGGTAAGTCTTTTTCTTTAGCTGTGAACTCGTGTTTCTTAGCACTTGCCCTGTTTTAGGATTGATAAATGCCAGATCTTCTCCCAGTGTTCCTTGTCTGTGGTTCAGCGCCCTCACTGCTTCTCGTGCGACCTTTGTGATCGTCCTTTTATCTTCTTTCAAAAATCCAAAGCTTTTTCTATACTCGTTTGAGTTTATATAGCTTCTGTCAATTGTTGTTTTTCTGTTTATTGACCTTCGGCTTTCCTCGTTATGCGTCTCTTTATAGTCCAGCTGTTTCCTCGGTATTCTTACAGGCTTGTAAGGTCTGCCTTTTGTGCCTCCGATTTTCTCGGCTGAGTAGTCTCTCTTTAATCGGCCCTTAGAAGCGTCCACAAGCTCCTTCAGTCTCATCTTGTTGTATTTATACCAGTAATCTTCTTTCGTCGTATCTAGCCCTGCTGCGGCAGAAAAAAAGCTGCAATTAATGCAGCTTCCACGCTAGAACCACGCTCAAATTCTATTGATGGCATCCAGGAATTCTTTGTAATCTAAATGGGTATAGACTTTTTCTGTTAAGCTCATAGCCCCTTTATGTCCAACTATCTTTTTAATAGTAACCGGCTTTACATCTGCTAATGTTAACAATGATATACAAGTGTGTCTTGTATCATGTATATGGTGATCCATGTTATAACGCAGCATTAACGGCTTAAAAAACGTATCTCTATAGTTTCTGTATAGCATTTCTTCACCGCTCAACGTTGTTATTAAAAACTCGCTATTATTGGCGTTATACATAGCTTCAAAGAATGGATATATCTTATCGGCTATAGGTACCGTTCTAATACCTGTATCGGTTTTACTTCTTACCACTTTAAACGCTCTATTTTTTAGATCCACATCCTTCTTTTTAAGCTCCAGTAGCTCTGTGGCCCTTAACCCTGTGTAAATATAAATCAATACGGTTTGCGTTCCCCAGTCGCTGCTATTGTCCCATAGGGTGGCTATTTCTTCCTGTGTAAATGGGCTACGATCAATCTTATTAGGGTTCTTGTCTTTGTGTTTAGTTATGTCAACAAATGCACTATAGTCCTTCTGGGCTATATCGTACTTTAAAGCGTATTTATATACCTGTTTGATACATAAGTTTATTTTGCGCATTGTTGGGTAGTTCTTGCCGCAGTTATCCATTACTCTTTGTAAATCTATTGTTTTTAGATCTCGTATAGCTCTATCCCACAACGGCGCCAGGTCCTTTATAGCTGATTCATAAGCGAGCCTAGAACTTCTCGAAGGTTTTCCCTTCTGGTATTCTGTATACCACCTATCAAACACTTCTTTAAACGTTGTATTACGTTCTCTTGTATCAAATGGAGTTTGATTATATTGGTTTAGAAGTTCCAGGGCCTCGGCTTTTGTTCTCGCATATCCTACGATCAATCTTTTTTGTTCTACTTTGTCCTTTTCTTTGTTGAACTCGTAGCCAGTCGTTACTCTCACTATATAGGGCTTGCGCCTGTTTCCAGATAGTTTCGCTATGGATCCAAATCCATTTGGGTTTTTCATTCTTGTATTAACCTCTAATAATAATTCTTTGTGATATTGCATACACTTCATCTAGTGCTCTCTGGCTAGGTTGCATTAAATATATTAGTGTATTTATTTTTCCGGTTTCTGTATTTCCATACTTACCAGATAAGTAAGCAAGCTTTACAACGTCTATTACATCTAAGCCGTTTGACATAGCTTCACAAGCAACTTTTAACATTTCCGCTTCATCTTCTTTACTATATTTATCTTGTTCTAACATTTTAGTTATATACTCGTTATTTACGTATTTTGTCATATGTCATTTTTCCTTTATTTATGCTATAATTCTGTTGTGTTCTATTGCTTTTTGGAAAACTAGTTATTCCATTTGCAATATATGAGCGAACTAGTCTTATGCTAAGGGGGACTAGTTCGTTTTTTTTTATTTGTTTAATTCCTTTTTGATTTGCTTAAAATTTTGTTTTATATCCGAGATCTTTTCTAGCTACATATCATCCAGTTTCTTTAGTATCTGTTTTTTATTAGTAATGATTCTGGTTTTTAAGTCTTTGTAATATTGGATCTGTTTTAAATAGCGATCCTTTCCTTCAATAAAGCTAAGCATCTTCTTACCCATATCTTTTTTAACATTTTCAAGCTTAACATCATCATAGTTATGACCCTTTGGTACGGGTGCGTTTTCATACTCGAAACGCCTTAAAGACTGTTTTAAAATTTCAATAGTATGATCGATATCTAAACATATCTTTTCACTATCTCCTAATTTCTCTAAAAACAGTTCCGCTTCTTTTTGCTCATCTATTTCAAATCTTCTATTGGTTGCATAATAAATTATGTCGATATCACTAACATTGCGATCTGAAAGATATATGTTACAAGCCCTAAATAGCTCATAGTCCGTTAACGGAATCATATCGCTATTATTTAAATAGGCAGATAAGGAACGTGCTAGCAAGCTGCTAGCTCGTCCTTCTGCTATTAATAAATCAAGAACATCCTTAGCCAATGGCTTATTTAAACCTAAATCAAATAAGTGCTTAATTTGTATTCTAGTTTTCATTTTGGGCTACACCATCCACACTAGATAATAAAAGATCTAACTTTGTTAACTCACAAGATGCACCACCACGGTTTTTATAGTACTCTGCCTGAGCATTTAGTACCCTTGTTTTGGCCGTATCTAATTTACTAACGGGTTTCTGCCCTGTTGTATCTCTTATAAATTCTGCAGCTTTTACATCACCCTGAATAGCTTTATTGAATATAGATACAGCTAAATACATTTGGTTTGTCATTTCGCTATCTTCTATTCCTAATTCATGCAAAACCTGTTTTCCTTCTTCACTAGGTTCTAAATCTAAAATCATAGTTAAGCATTTCTTTAATTTCTTGTTTTTCCTTCTAGCTTCCTGGCTAGCCTTTCCGCCTTTAGTTCCCATAACAGCTGCATTTTCTTTATTAAATGGCTTTAGATTTTCACTCATTGCTATTACCTCGAACAACGGAGTACAACGTTTCTAAGATCTATAATAGCCGCAATTAATAGGATTTTTAGATACTCCTCTTTGTTTTCTTTTTCTGAAAGATCCTCTGTGATTTCACCAGTGATTTGATCTAAATTTTTTGATGATATGTTATTTACATTCATTTTTTCACTCTCCTTCTAATCGGTTGTGTGTTCTATTAAAAGGTTTGTGTTCTATTAGCTAGACTCTTTTTTTCTTTTCATATCTTATTTAATTTTAGTGGATGCTATTCGCTACGCTATTAATCGCAGCAATTAATAAAGCTGTTAAATACTCGCTACTATTTTCTTTTGTTTTTGCGAATTCGATAATTTCGTCAGCTCTATCAGCTAAACACTTTAAAGTTTCACTCATTTTCGCTCACCCCCTTTCTATTTATAGTTATCTAATACTCGATCTAAACGATCTAGATCACGGCCCAACGGCGACGCGTAACCGTCAAGCATGATAGCAACACTTAAACTTTTTTCTTCGTGTTTACAGTCCTCAAGCACTTGTTTTAATTCATCTCTTACAATGTCTAACAATTTGACGGGTTCACCTGTTCCAACGTCTGGAATGGCTTCGCTATTATCTAAGCTTTCTTTAGTCGTGTTGTAAAACATGTTTGTTAAATATAAAGTAGCTTCATAGTTACTACTATATTTCTCTAAATAAGCGCTTTTCTTTTCATCTGATAACAATCCCATGGATAACATTTCTTTAATAATTTGAATATCTCTATAAAAGCTCTCATCTGGTGTGTTTGTGATGATAGTCTTTACTCTTTCCGTAGCTTGATCCAAGATTGCATTAACTTCATTTAATGCCTTTTCTTCATTACTGCGAAGTGTTTCATAATAAGCTTTATTTGTTTCTGTTAAAGCGTTCAATCTTGCTTCACCTTTATAGCTTGCTTCAATGCGTTTTACTTCATCCTTGTGTTCCTGGTGTGCCTTCTGGCTTGCCGTATACACTCTTTCAAGGATCTCTAGAATCTCTTTTTTCATATTTTATTTGCCTCTTTCTTTTTGGTTTGTGTGTTCTATTACTATTCCTTTTTTATGTTTTACATTTGTTGTTTTTGAATTTTGGGGGCACAAATGTAAAACCGCTTTACTTATGCGATTTCTAGCCTCTTTTTCTTTCATTTGTGGGTTTTGTGGTAGGTGTGCAATTTCAATAAATGAAAACTTGTATTTTTACATTTGTGGGTTCAGGTAGTACTTTCTTTTTCCAACAAATGAAAGCTAAAAGTGCTCTCAAAGCTCTATTTTATGGGCTATTTTTCATTTGTGGGCTAAAATTTGATTTCAACAAATGTAAATTTACGTTTCTTCTGGCTGTTTTAAGGTTAAAATTATTCGTATTCCTTGACCTTTTCCGCCGCTTGTTTTAATAGCTTCTATCCTTCCTTCCTGGATCAAATCGTTATATACTTGTCTGATCATGCTTTTAGAATATCCCATAGGGTGAAGTCTATCTTCTAAATCTTTTTTAACTGTTTGTTTTTCTCTGCTTAATAAGTCAAGATATACATTCTTACACTGTGAGCGCATGTCCGTTTTATCCGCTTTAGACTTGCCGCCCATAAGCTCGACATATGTCTTTCTTTCCGTTTCAATTGAATCGCGTATGATCTTACCATTTTCAATATGGTATAAAATCGCATTTTGTCTAATCCCATAATTGCTTTTTTCATGGGTAATAAAGTTCTCGTTGTTCTGGTTCCTTCCAAGGGCTATCACGCTTCTGACTATGTCCCATAGATCCGCGCTATCGCTCAGTTTATCTCTAAACGATCCTATTTTATCTCGTTTATTTGTGTGCATGACTATTATAAAGGTTGTCCCATACTTAGTACCTAGTTTAGATAAGCTTGTCATTATCTGGCGCATATCATTACGTTTAGACATGTCCGCATTTTTAATAAACTGTTGTATCGGGTCAAATATCATCAACATTGGGCGCCTAGCTTCTATAATGTCTTCTATTAATGTTCCGCCTATAGATATGCTTGTGAAAGCGTCGTCGTCCATTTGTAGGGTTTTGATATTGTCTAGATTGGCTCCGTTTTGTTCCAGGCGATCCCTTAATACCCGGGCCGTGTCATCTTCTCCAGAGAAGTAAATAACTTCTCCCCGTGGATACATGACTTCATTACCATCTTGTAGCACGCAAGGCTTGCCGTTTGATATTGCGCTTGCTATATTACACCATAAAGACGTTTTACCCAGGCCGCCGTCGCCGCCTATGATCGTTATAGTTCCCTTCGGGATATACCCAGGGACTAGCCACTCTACGTACTCTTTCTCTATATCCGAAACACTAACAAGGTTTATCTTGTTTGGATCTATAGAAGTTTCTGGATCCACTTTTTTAACTTCGTGCTTCTTGAACCGTTTCAGGCTTGGAAATACTTCTGCTTCTAGCTCTTTATCTGTTAAGGGTATCTCTAGATTGTCTTCATTAATAACCCGGATCATCTTTTTCATTGTTTCCAATGTTTTAGTGCCGTCGCATAACTGCGCACACTGTTTTATTAAATAATCCGTTCTAGATCCTTGAGGTATCAAAGTTTCGCTATAGCCTTTTTCTAGTGCTTCAAATGGATCCGTAGAAGTTTCACGCTTCTTACAAGCTCCCAATAGTTGTAATACTTCACTATTGGCCCTCTGTGGTTCCGTGAGCTGCTTCGCTTCGTATAAAGTACCGTTTATAGTACTTCCTGGGCCTACTACGTAACCGCCTAGCCCTCTTACGTCAACCCCTGGAAGTATGCTAGCTTTATTACTATATTCGTTATCGGTTAAATAATAGTAGTGTTTTCCACCTGTTGGGGTTGTAACTTCCAACGTTTCATTAATAAAACCGTAATCGACCTGGTATACTAACATACTATTTTCACCGTCCACCCCGTGCGCAGTTATCGTATCAACGTCGATAACTGTTAAGCCGTCGCCCGTTGCTATACCAATATTAGCGTTGGGGTGTTGGGTCCATATGTCGCGTATCTGGTTTAGGTCCGTGGTTCCTTGTGTTTGCGCGCTTCCTTTAAATAGTGGTCTTTTATCGTTCTCTCGTAACGGAAATACTTTAAAGTCCATTTTAGCGAGCTTCGTTGCGTATTCGAGTTTTGTCAATGCCTTTGTCCTCTATATACATAACCCGTATATTCATAAAAAGCTTTTGGGCTTATGTAATACGAATACCTTTTAGCACCTTCTTTTAATACCGCACACCCAAATGGTAAAACCTTATTAATAAGGCCTTGCCTAATGTAAGCCGCGTCCTTCTTCATAACTTGACTAGCTACTTTAATAGGAACGCTTTCCCCCGTAAATTCTAGTTTTTCCATTTTGGTTTGTCCTCTCTATTGAAGATCCAAGGCTAATGGACCAACATAAATCAAGTCTTTAGGATCTACGTCTAAGGCTTTAGCGATACTATGAACATTTTCCGGTTTACAACGTTTCCCGTTCTTAATGTTGTTGATAGTTACCTGGCTTAAGCCTGTAATTTTTACTAGATCCAAGTTACTAATACCTTTTCTGGCTTGCGCGATCTCGATTTTAGTTTCGTCTAGTGTTAACATTTTAAACAACTCCTTTCTTTATTGAATTAATTTTATATAATTAATTCTAAATACAGTATACATTTATTTTCATTATAATCAAGCACTTTTTAATTTTATATAATTATTTATATTTTTTAGTACTTATTTTTAATTTATTTTAATTAATTTATACTTTTGCTTATTTTTCATTTTAGTTTGAATATTTTCGTTTTCTATTGTTTAATATTGTTATGGGAATCGGTAAAAATATTAAAACAATAACAAAAAACAAGGGTATCACTCTTTTAGAATTGTCTAAAAAAAGTGGTGTCCCAATAAACACTATTTATACGTTAACGCGTGAAGATCCAGACAACGCAACAATACGAACTATAAACAAATTGGCGGCTGCTTTAGACATTGATTCTAATATGCTTCGTATGGATCCAGAAGAATATGAAACTTATAAGAAACAAGTTGACGATTATATAAGAAAACACGAAAATGATTCTAAACCAGATAAGCAATATTTAAGCGTTGCACTTCCAGAAGGTGTCTATCTAGTAGAAGACCACGAAGTTTATCCAGGGCGGTACGGGGACTGTGAATTGATTCAAATAGTATACCCAGAAGGTACTATAGATATAACACAAGAAGAAATGGATGACCTAAAAAAGAATATAAGGCGTTACGCTGCTTTCACGCTTGAAAGCTTCAAACAAGATCACGAAGATAGATTAATAGAAAATGAAAAAGACGATCCAACCGCATAATGGTTTAAATCGTCTTTTTATTATTGCTATATTTTAAAAATTCCGGTATCTCTTAAAAACTTTGACTCTTCCCTGGTTAGTACGCTGAAAAGGTTGGGCTTACTATCGTCGCAAGTATAACCATCCAGTTTTTTCCACCAGTCATAGTCGTCGTCCTTTCTGGGATCAAACCCAAGGGTTTCGATAATACTTTCAATCGTGATCGTGTTATCACTTATATTTTGCTTATCGTAAACACTGCGTTCAATCTTGCTCAACCGGTTCTTGTTCTTCTTCATATTCTTAACACTTTCTTATATTTAAAATAATAGGAATACTCGCCCGGTGATGCTTACCCGGGGTCCCTTTTGGCCACTGCGGCGTGTGGACGCATCATTCCTCCACCTCGAGTATTCCCTATTTGAAGTATACACTTTGCACCGTTTAAAGTAAAATCATTTGTTACCTACTTGTTACCTACTTGTTACCTACCAACTACTTCTTACTACTTCTAAAAGCAACAAAAAAGCCCTTTAATAGGGCTTTTTGCTTCAAACATAGTACTTTTAAACTAACGTTTAGAGAATTGTGGAGCACGACGAGCTGCTTTAAGACCGTATTTTTTACGTTCTTTAGCACGAGGGTCACGAGTAACGAATCCTGCAGCTTTTAATACTGGACGGTAGTCTTCACTAGCTTCCATTAAAGCACGAGTGATTCCGTGACGCATAGCACCAGATTGACCAGTGTATCCTCCACCTTGTACGTTGATAATCACATCAAATTGATCAACTGTGTTAGTGATTTCTAATGGTGATTTAACAACCATACGTAAAGTTTCCAATGGAAGGTATTCTTCCAAAGTTTTTCCGTTGACTACGATATTACCTGTACCTGGACGTAAAAAGACACGAGCAACAGATTTTTTACGACGTCCAACGCCATGATATTGAACAGTGTTAGATTTTTTCATATTCTATTCCTCCTTATCCTCTTACCTTCAATTCAACAGGTTTTTGAGCAGCATGTGGGTGTTCGCTACCAGCGTATACGAATACGTGTCCACGTTGTACATCACCTAATTTAGTGTGAGGTAACATACCTTTAATTGCTCTTTCAACCCATTCAACAGGGTATTTCTCTTTCATTTCTTTAGCTGTACGCACACGCATACCTCCAAAGTATCCAGAGTGGTTGTAATACTTTTCAGTATTCAACTTGTTTCCAGTCATTTCGACCTTGTCAGCATTGATCACAATTACATAATCACCACAGTCAACATTTGGTGTGTATGTAGGTTTGTGTTTACCTTTTAATACATGAGCGCAAGTTGAAGCCAAACGTCCTAAAGTTTGTCCGTTTCCATCAACTACATACCATGTACGTGTTACATCGGCAGGTTTTGCCATAGTAGTTTGACGCATATCTAATTTCCTCCTTGATTTGAGCGTTTACCGGGGCTCAAAAGGCCAGAGTTTAGCCATCTAATATGATATGCAATATCCCTATAAAAGTCAATGAAAAAAACAAAAAGTTTAGCTTTATTTTTGCTAAACTTTAATATTGTTTTCTTTTATTTTTTTATAATTAATCGAAGGAATATCATCTATGATTTCTACATCAAATTCAGATAGTTTTTCTAAAGCAAAATCATACCATTTTTTATTTAAATCGCCTACCTCATGTGCATCCATACCAATGATAGCCTTGACATCATATTGACCGGCAATTTGCCAGAATCTAGAATGGGGATACTCTTCATAGCCCATACGTAAATTGTGCTGCATACCCAACACATTAAATTCTAATGGAACATTATAATCTTGACTTGTCTTACAAATTCTGTGGAATCCCTCTTCGATTTCTGGTGTTATTACACCACCCGTACTTCTTAAAATCAATTCTGGATGTGCCAAGTATGCATACATACCCGTTTTCATACCTTCCACACAAGTATCAAAATAGCCTTTAATATATTTTCCTTTCGCTCCACCTAAATAAATATGATCCTCATCTGTACCATAATAATGATTGCCAAAAATCAAATAATCAATTTCATTTTCAATACAGAAATCCAATAACCAATCCATATATTTAGGAAAGTATTCAGCTTCTAAACCAAAACGAATCTCAATCTGCTTCTTATATCTATCTTTCAGATATAAAACGCTATCTTTATAATCATCAAATTCATCAAGCTTCATACGCATATGCGCCACAAAATCGGAGTCATATTTCCAACACGCATGATCTGAAAAGCCCAATACTTCAAAATCATTTTGAATGGCAGTACGAACAAATTCTTCATCATTACCAAAGGCATGATGACAACGTGAAGTATGTGTATGAAAATTAGTTTGTTTCATTGTATTTTACCTCCACTAAATATAATCCGCAACTCGGTGCATTATAACGACATGCCGACTTATCTTTCGCATCTAACATTCTTTGCACATCATCAATATCTATCTTATGTTGACCTACCGCAATTAAAGTACCCGTCATCATACGAACTTGATACCTTAAAAAACCTGTACCCTCAAAGATAAAATGCACATCTGTACCTTCTTCATTAATTTCAATATTTGAAATCGTTTTAACTCTAGGCTTTCTAGGATCGATTTTACTCGATGCAAAACTCGTAAAATCATGAGATCCCAAGAATACTTTTGATGCATTTTTCATCGTCTCGATATCCAATTTTTTAGTTAATAAATTACGATATTTATAATTAAAAGGATTCTTTATATCATATGAACAATAATAATCATAACGTTTGGCAACCGCACTAAAACGTGCATGAAAATCATCGGGCATTTCTTCCGTTTTTAAAATACGAATATCTTTAGGAAGCAATGCATTTAATGCTCTTTCATATTGAATAGCCGGAATATTTTTATTTGTTTCAAAATGAAAGACTTGACCTAATGCATGAACTCCTGCATCCGTTCTTCCACTCGCAACAACATCCACATTCTCTTTAGTAATTTTATACAAAGCTTCTTCAATCACTTGTTGAATGCCTAACGCATTCTCTTGTTTTTGCCAGCCTGCATAATAAAAACCATCATAGCTGACAAGTGCTTTTACAATCATAATACCCAAATACCAATACAAGCACAAAGAACGAAAACACTTAAAATCATTGAAGCGTAATCGATAGTCTGCATCTTTAACACTTTGTAACGTGTTCTTTTTCTAGAAGGATCATACCCTCTAGCTTCCATCGCATTCGCAAGTTGATCTGCACGATCAAAGGCAGAAACAAATAATGGAACAATCAAAGATAAAATAGCCATGATTTTTTCTTTAATACTCCCATTTTCTAAATCCACACCACGACTTGCCTGTGCATTCATAATACGCTGTGTTTCTTCAATCAATGTTGGAATAAAACGCAACGCAATACTGATCATCATCGCAATAATGTGAGCTGGTACACCAACCTTTTCAAAAGGCTTCAACAATTTTTCAATTCCCAAAGTCAAATCCAAAGGCTTTGTTGTTGCTGTTAATACAGTTGTGATAATGACCATCAACATTAAACGAACCACAATATACAACGTTTGATTTACGGCATCACTATAGATTGTAAATCCTTTGATTGAAAACAAAGGTGTTCCTGTTTTAATAACCAATAGGTTAATAACCAACAAGAAAGCCATCATCCATAACATTGGTTTCATTGTTCTTAATGCATATTTAATATTTAATTTTGATAAATACAAACTCAATAAAATAAAAATACCTATAATCACATATCCAAGGACTCCTGCAGGAATAAATATCGCGACCATTAAAAACAACATGATCATAATCTTAGATCGAGGATCCATCTTATGAACCACAGAATCTAATGGCATATATTGTCCTAACGCAACATTATTCATGTTTCTTCACCTGCTTTTCTATTGAATCCACAAGTGAATTCATATCCATAATATCTGGATTCATCTCAAATCCATTTTCTTCTAATTGCATCTTTAAACGCACAATACTAGGTGGATTGATACCAATCTCTTGTAGATATTCAGGATGCTTAAAAAATTCCTTCACATCTGCTTCCTGCGTTACTTCACCATGACTTAACACAATTACATGATCACAATAATTCATGACATGCTCCATATCGTGAGTTACTAAAAGAACAGTTTTGCCTTCCTTTTTATTTAAGTTCATAAACAAAGTCATCATTTCTTGAGCACCTTGAGGATCAAGACCTGCAGTTGGCTCATCTAAAACTAAAACTTTGGGATTCAATACTAAAATACCGGCAATCGCAACACGACGTTTTTGTCCTCCACTCAAATCAAAAGGAGAACGATCCAAATAACTTTCATCCAAACCTACAACAGGCAAGACTTTCTTTACTAGTTGGGAAGCATCTTCTTCACTTGTTCCAAAGTTTTTTGGTCCAAACGCAATATCCTTACCAATCGTTTCTTCAAACAATTGGTATTCAGGAAACTGGAATACAAGTCCAACTTCTTTTCTCAATTGCTTCACATCTTTGATTTTCAACAAAGGCTGAATATGGAAGCCACAAATATCCAAAGTACCCGCTGTTGGAATCAACAAACCATTTAAATGTTGAACCAAAGTTGATTTACCAGAACCCGTCTGCCCAATAATAGCTGTAACTTTCCCTTCTGGAATTGAAAGATCAATACCTTTTAATGCAGCATGCGAAAAAGGGGTATTTTCATTATATGTGTGTTCTAACTTCTTTATTTCAATCGACATAATTTTTCAACCACCTCATCTAAACGACATACATTTTCTTTAAAAATTCCACGCTTCTTTAATTCTTTAGAAATCTTTAACGCAAAAGGAATATCCAACTGCATTTTAGCTAGCTTATCTTCCTGTTTAAAAATATCCATTGGTGTTCCCTGCATCGCAATCTCACCATTTTCTAATACTATGACATTTTCAGATTGAGCAACCTCTTCCATATCATGTGTAATTGATAAAATAGTGATATTTTTTTCCTCATGCAACTTGCGAATCTGCGCATTAATACTTGCCTTACCTTGAGGATCCAACATACTTGTCGATTCATCAAAAATAATAATGTCTGGTTCAATCGCTAAGATACCCGCAATCGCTACACGCTGTTTTTGTCCACCAGATAATTTAGTCGGCTCTGCACTTAAAAAATCCGTCATTCCAACACGACTTGCGACATCTTCAATAATCCCCTGCATCTTTTCTTGTTCTACACAATGATTTTCTAAACCAAAGGCAATATCATCTGCCACTGTAGAACCAATAAATTGATTATCCGGATTTTGGAATACTATTCCAACATGACTTCTCAATTCATATACACTTTCTTCATTTAGTTCCTGACCTAAAATTTGAATTTTTCCCTTTTTCGCTTCCAACAAACCAATGATTAGTTTTGCCATTGTACTCTTACCAGAACCATTATGTCCAATAATCGTTGTATAGCTTCCTTTTGGGATTGAAAAAGAAACATCTTTTAATATATCATTTTTCCCATCATAGGAAAAAGTTAAATGTGAAACTTCAATTGCTTCCATCACATATCCTCCACCATAAACGGAACTATTATACCATATTAAAATGGCTTGAGCACCCTCAAGCCACTATTTATTAAAATGGAATCCTTTATATTCAGCACTCGTATTTGTACATGCATTTACAAGTGTGTCTGACAAAATTTTTAAATCACTTTCATTTACACCCTCATGATAAATTACATCCACAAGTTTGTCTTCATCATCATACGAAGAAGTTAATCCATTTTCAGCAATTTCTGTTTGAAATTGTTTAGCCGCCTCCTTAGAATCAAAACTATATGTAAGTGTGACCGGAAGAATTTCTTCTTCAGCCTCTTTAAATCCCATAATATCCGATTCCATATTTTTTAATGGACTTACACTTGGTTGAATCTCTTTTTCAATAGGTTCATCAATATCTGGGCATAAGAATTCATCTAACTCTTCCTGTCTTTGTTTATCACGACGTACTTTGCCAGCAACTGCACATGCGCCAACTGTAATGGTTGCAGCACCTACTAAAAATTTAAAAAGATTCATAATTATTTCCTCCTTGTAATGGCAACTCCGTCTCCATAATCATAAAATGCTGTTTCATAATCGGAAAGTTCTGCCAAATACGTATGATAATCATGGATCTTGCGAACTAATTGGCGTGTATTGCGATTACGCGATAATTCTGGATGTTCTACAAGCCCATGAAAATTCATATTATCTGATACAATTATACCATTCTCATTCAAATGGATACAGTATTTCTCAAAAAAACGTCGATATTGTGCTTTAGCTGCATCAATAAAAATACAGTCAAACATACCATCTACATCTACTTCAAGAGCGTCCCCTTCAATCAATGTGATTTGGTCAGATAATCCACTTTCCTCAATATTCTTTTTTGCCTGAACGATCATGTCAGGATTTCTTTCAATTGTGACAACTTTCATTCTAGGATCTAACTTAGCTACTTCAATAGATGTACGCGCAATTGCAGTTCCTAACTCCAAAAATGACAGGCATTGATTTTCTTGAAGTTTTTCTAACAAGAACTTTAACCCACCATCCATCATAATAGGCACTTGATGTTCTTTTGCGTATTGTTCTAAATCACT
>UMFI01010054.1_pt1 | contig 21109 bp, 26 predicted proteins | sample 1964951 | NCBI WGS metagenome assembly UMFI01 (sample SAMEA4836040, study PRJEB28245) | human gut metagenome | biome: gut microbiome; material: fecal sample | place: Denmark | collected 2008 | reverse complement strand
CTTTTATCAAGAACATAACCCTGCTTTGTAAATGTATCCAATACCTTTGTTGCCCATGTTCTAAACTGCATTGCCCGCTCTGAATTAATGCGATAGCCCACAGCAATAATTGCAGCTAGTGAATAAAATTTGTAGTTGTATGTTTTTCCATTATCAGCGACTTGTGCAAAATTTGCACAAGTTGAATTTTCATCTAATTCGCCCTCTTTAAAAATATTACTCAGATGCTTTGTAACCACACTTCTATCTACATCAAAAAGCTGCGAAATTGCTTTCTGCGTAAGCCATACATCACCATTCTGAACCCTGACTTCTATTCCGTCTTCTCTTGCATCTCGTGTGAAAACCAAGAAATCAACAGTGCTATTTCTTATCTGTAATTCTTTGCTCATAAAAATGTTCCTTTCTCTAGATTCTATCAATACATCTCTATAAAACATTTTCCCCGGTTTCTTTCAAATATCAAGAAGGGAATTTCTGCTTTTGCCAGCATACTATTATTAACTGAAACATATTCATAATTTTCAATATCTGGTATACACTTTATAGCTTTCTTTTTATCTATACCATATAAATTATTTTCACTGCTGTTCCATAAAGCCTTAATCTTCAAAACAACACATTTTGTTTGAACCATCACCTTATATTTTTCAAGTCTGCCTTTTTCTATCTCCTTTGATTTGTCGCCATAAGAAATAGTAATATATCTGGAGTTGGATTTTATAATGCGAACATCTCCATTACTTACTGCCTCTTTAGGGAATCCCAAATCTTCAAAAAAACTATCATAATCTGTAATGCATTCTGGGAGTTCCATTTTGACTGCATAACTGCTATTTATAATATTCTGTATATCCTTATCATTAGCCCTGAACATATAAATATTCCATCCCGTGCTATCGCCATCATCATCTAATATTGGAATAGAACCATAAGGATTAAACATATGTAAATTAGACAAATCATCTTTTGTTGGCTTTTTAAATTTGACTATTTCAAATGTTATGCTCATAAATGTTCTCCTTTTTTATACATTTCTCAAAATAGTACTACATTTAGAATATTGTTTCTTAATATTCATTCAACTTCTTCCGAAAATGCATTATAGTATTCAAAAAAAATAACGCATAATTCTTTATATAATTCTGTTAAGTCTTCTGTGGGTTTATGTAAATGTTCTCTTCTATCAATTTCTTTCTTTTTCATCCTTTATCTTTAAGTACTTACTTATAAATCATTTTACAAATATTACTCTTCACCAAGCACATACATCAACATATCATATGCTGCTTGTTTTTTTGCTACTTTTTTCGAAGATGCTTCAGCGTCGAAGTAATACTTTTCTTCTTCTATATGACATTCCACATTCCAAATCGGATTTCCGTTTTCATCATATTGCTCTATATATTCATATTCAGGCATTGAGAAATAACCTCTTCTGGCAAGTATCTCTAACTGACTAATAGATTCTGCTTTGTTAGGATTCTCAATCTCATCTTTTATTGTCCATAGAAGATCTTCTTCCTCTAAAAATTTATATGCACATTCGCAAACTTTTCTTCTTGCATCACTCTTTGATTCTCCATATGCACCGAACTCCGGCAGATCATCTGAAAGTTTCATTTTACACTCATATCTCAAATGCTCATTGCCATATGGATATGTGTAACAAGTTTCCTTATAATACACGCTCTCCGGTGTTGAACTCCCATATCTCCAATAAAGTGATTGTTTTCCAACACGAATACTCTCATTCCTACCTCTTTCTTTATATAAAAACTTCGGAAGATCATTATAGTGTTTTGATTCCCAGTCCTGTATTAACTTGATATAGTTATCGTCTGTAACATCTGCATCTAAAATCAATTCCGGACGAAGCATTACTCCTACTACATCTTGGATTTTATCAAAATCCCATAGAGTATCTAAAGTTACAGCTCCTATAATAGCCTCAAACAAATCTTCTTTTACTGATGTATTTTTATCGATATTATTTTTTAGGTCACCTTTGCTCATTATTAAAAATGGTGCCAACTTCAACTCATCGATTCTTGCAGATAAATATTCTTTTCGTACTAACAACGATTTGAGATGCGTAAGTTTTCCCTCTGAATATTCACAGTAAAATTCATCATCTTCATCCTCATAATCAGGTTCATCAGAAATCATGTGCCCGTATTTGTCTGTTAGTGTTTTTACAACAGATAAGTCTAATGCTTTATCACCAATAAATTCTAATACTTCGTTGTTTTCTCCACCATTTTCCATAGAATATGACTTTCTGACAAAAGCTTGAACTAATAAATCTCTATTTACAAATTTATAGCCTATCTGTCTTTCTACAAAATCAACCCAATTTTCTGCTTCTCCAAATGATAATTCGCTCATAAAAATCCTCCTAATATAAATAATTATTAGAAGGCATAAAAATAGCCTAATAAAGCAGCCTTATAGGTACACTGATACACTAAGCCACTTGATATTAAACCATAAAAAATAAATTTAACTCTTTGTTTTGTGGTGTTTACCCTTGCTCACTTGCATAAACAAAACCAAACACATATAAACAATGTTATAATTTTACAGATTATGCCTTCAACATCATTGTAATAGAAATAATTGTAGTCGTCAAATATAAAATAATCCAGACTATCACGCCTGGATTATTCTATACTAGCTCTCTGCTTCTTTAATATCATCCTCATCAATCTCAATTATTTCTTTATCCTTGTTCTTATCATCAAAATCAAAATCTCCCTCAAAAAATGCTTTATAAGCTCTATTACCAATTACTTTTGTTTCCGCATAATCAAGCCCACCATTAATAACCGCTCCTACTCCTGGAACCAATTTTCCCAAGTTAAGTATTCCTTTTTCACCAAATTTGCCTATCATTAAAACAAATCTGATAAAATCCCCCGGCTATACCGACGATTACCACTTCTTTTGCATACAGCCCACATTCAACTATATACACGTGGTCTCCAATCTTAAATCTGTTCTTCAATTTTTTCTCCTCTAACATAGTTAAATCTTGAAAATTCCATCTTTCGCGTTGCTTACAATCATATCCTGTGTAAATTTCTTAAGGTCTAATATCCTCTTACATCTCTCGCACTTCATTACGAGATTAGTAGTTCCTCCATAGTACTTAAGTATCTGCTTGTTACACTTATGGAAACGAAAAGAAATCTCAATAAGTCTTTCCATATTCGTTTCACTTTCTTTATTCAGTATTCTTGATTAAACAATAAATACCTGCTTGATAAGGGAAATAAATCTTGCAGATAAATGCCAGTTTTCCGTAGCACTGCGAGTAGTGCCCTGGCAAGCTGATCATTTATGTTCGAACGTATGTTTGTTGCAAATAATACTATACTATACTTTTATGAATATGTACACATCAAAATTGATGAATTTTCAAAATTCTGGAAAAAATTTTTCCGGATATTCTGAGGCATTTAATTGCAATTTAAACTGCTAGTTTTCCCGTGCTACTATTTTTGCAAACTAACAGTTACTTTTACAGAGATATGTTTAAGGTATTTTTTTACGATTTTATAAAAAAACATCTATAAAAAGTAATTCATAACAATACTTTTTATAGATGTAAATCATCAATTATTTATTTGTATGTATCTACAACAGATTCTAAAACTTTATAATTACAGTTTAAAAGCCAAATATTTGTATTTTACATTTTATCATTAATATTATTCTTCCGAGATTAACATATAGATTTTATCCAATATTTTATAAGCTTTATTCTGATAATCATATTTGTTACATATTCTTTTTACTGACCAACTATGCTCGGAAAATGCTGCTAAATTTTCTACAATTCTCTGTATCTCCCTTTCGTAAGTTAATCCCCATGCACAGATTTGTGCTCCCAGAACTTGTTCTGTTGGTTGTATTTGAATTGGATTTAAACTTGCATCTGATTCCAGCCACCAATGTTTCCACTCATATACATTCCAATCTAAAATATCTTCAAAATGATACCTTTCGTGTTCAAAGATTCCACTAACCACATATAACGGTTGCCATGAGCAGTTTATTACTTTAAATCCATTTTTCAACAGGTCATATACATTCTGATAATGATTTTCCCAACTTATAACAAGAACATCTTTAGAAATCATATTGGAAGCTTCAATAGTGCTTTGAGTTAAATCAACACAGTGTGTTTCCTTCTCAAATGCTTCCCCTGGCTCGTTAAAACCGATATGTCCGTTATGACCCAGTCCTAATAACTGCAAATCTATTCCGCCAAGATCATTAATAATAGAATTATATTCTTCACATGCTTTCTTTAAATCCGGTTCTAGTCCGTTAGGAACATATGTTTTTTCCTGATTAATATTAACCATATCAAACAAATGCTTTTTCATAAAGTAATGATAACTCTGATTATTGTCACTTGACAATCCTTTATATTCATCTAAGTTAACACTTGTTACCTGTGAAAAATCCAAGTCACCCTTTTTATACCATTCTACAAGCTGTTCATAAGTTCCTATAGGTGTGGAGCCTGTAGCAAGTCCAAGAACACTGTCAGGTTTTAAAATAACCTGTGCCGAAATAATGTTGGCTGCCTTACGGCTCAATCCTTTATAATCTTCTCCTACATATACTTTCATTGTTATTCCCCTTTATATTTCAATTCAAAACTTTTAATGTTAGTCTCCACTATGTAAACTTATTTTTCATATAATTTTTTATTTTTCATATAAAAATTCTTCATGCAATGTTACCTTAAAATCTTTTGCAAGACTTCTAAACTGGTCCGGCTTTATTGTCTGTAATTTGTTAGGTGTTATTGACAATACCTTTACAAGAATTTCCGCTGATTTTTCAACTGTGTGTGCAAGTCCAAATGTAATATCAAAGTCAGGACCTGAACAGAAAATTCCATGATGAGCCCAAACCGCCACGTCATATTTTTTCATTAATTCACTTGTTGCAACTGCAATATCATGTCCCCCTGGAACCATCCAGTCTACAACACCGATTCCGTCAGGAAATACTACAGGACACTCTGTTGCCATTTCCCATAATTCTCTTGTAAACACCTTATCATCTAAAGGCAAAACGAAAGTTAACGCTATTACATTTGTTGTATGGCAATGATAAATTACTCTATATTCTCCATTAGTTGCCTTCTTCTTTACCTGATGATTCATTAAATGGCTTGGAAGCTCACTTGTTGGTCTGCCACCATTAACAAGCCCCCATACAATCTTGTATTTTTCACCTGTTTCATCAACTTTAATTATGCATGTGCTGTCTTCAGGTTTTAAAATTACATTTCTAAAAAACTTGCCACTTCCTGTTACCATAAAATATTCATTTGCAAGATCCGGAACGCTGGCACCTATGCTCTGCCACTTATCATCTTCCTTAAAATACTCCTTAGCTTCCTCTACATCCTTTTCTGATAATCTATATGAAAGATTTCCACCATTTCTTTCATGCCATCCCTGCTGCCATCCGTCATCACACATACGTATAAATCCTTTTACAAATTCTATATCATAAAAATTCATTGTTATTCTCCTTTTTCTAATATTATTTTTTTGAGTGCAAGAATTGTGACCTGCTTTGCACTCACGCAATCATAATTAGTTTCTCTTTGAAAGCACCTGATTTTCGTATTCAGTTACCTTTGTAAACCATGTAATATCTTCATCAACACCACATCTCCTACAATATTCTTTCCAAATATCACCAAATGGCATTGTCTTTTTATCATTCATACTTTTTTCAGTATTAATAACCTTTTCGCTTTCAACACCCATTAATGACCATGTTCCTGAACTTATGTAAATTCCATTACCACTAATTTCAGGCACTGACATTACTGCTGATGCCGTATCGTGACTTGCACACATAACCACATTGGCATTAAAACCTACTATTTCTCTAATTGCCGGTCTTATTTTTCCTGTATACTGTCCTGTTTTGCTAAGTCTTAAAAACATATCCTTTGGTATTCCAAGGTCTGCCATAAGCTTTCTGTTCCACTTTCTTGTATTTACCTTAACCAATTGGGTTGATGTTGCATTGGTATATTCGGATTTCTTCTTTCCTGTTAATAAAAACTGAAAATAATCCGGTAGCATAAGGAATGTTTTCGCCTTCTCCAACTCTTTAGGTCTTTGAATTTTGTCTGCCATTAGCTGATAAATAGTATTAAATGACTGCTTCTGTATACCTGAAAATCTATATAATCTTTCAGGTGTTATATGTTTATAAACCTCTTCATCCATCCCCTTAGTTCTGGAATCACGGTATCCGTAAACATCTCCTATTACTTCATCGTTTTCATCAAGCAAAACATAGTCAACTGCCCATGTGTCAATGGCTATACTTTTTGGAATCTTATTTATTTCCTTACACTTTTTAATTCCTTCAAGTATTTCATGAAAAAGATACTTAGTATCCCACACAAGATGACCTTCTTTCTTCTTCATTCCATTTTCAAAACGATATATTTCCTCCAGATTCAACTGACCATTCTCCAACGAGCCAAGAATATGTCTTCCACTGGAAGCTCCAATGTCTATTGCAAGATAATAGTTCATATGCACCCCTCTTTCTAAACTTTGTTCTTACTTTTTAATTTTTCTCTCCGTAAATTCTTCGCCAATATTAATTGTCATTCTCTCTAATTTAAAATTTATCAAATTTAAGGCACAAAAATAAGGACACCTTTTGTTTAAAAAAGTGTCCTTATTTGCAATTCTTTTAAAATCATTTAGGTATTATGACTTTATTTAATTTTCATTTAGATTTTATGATTTTATTTTTATATTTAATCTTTAACGTTTTATTTATCTTTGCTTCTTTCATATATTCTTTGCGATTTTATTCATTTCTCCATACATCCAGCCATTTTTCCAAATAGTCAGTCCATACCTGCACTGACTCTTCTATACCCCATTTATTTTTGTCCATTGAAACCTTATTAGCCAATGATAAACCGTGGTCCCCTTTATCAAATATATGACTTTCAACAGGAATATTCTTTTCCTTTAAGCTATCAATTAACATTAATGTATTTTCATATGGTACGCAATTGTCTGTCTTTGTATGCCATACAAAACAAGCTGGCGTGTCTTTATTAATATTCTTCTCAATTGACAATTCATCTTTCAGCTCATCATATTTGTCTCCTAAAAGGCATTCAAATGAACCATTATGTGCAAACTCCCCTGACGTAATTACCGGATAACATAAAATCATTCTGTCCGGTCTAAGCTCTTCACTGCTAACGCCAAGCTTTTCTGCCACCCAGTTTTCATTCCACTTAATGCTATAACTTGCTGCTAAATGACCACCTGCTGAAAAGCCCATAACTGCAATTTTCTCTTTTATAATATTATACTGTTCGGCATTTTCATACAGGTAACTTACTACCTTTCCAAGTTGTAATAAAGCTATAGGATATCTGACAGGACTTACTGAGTATCTTAAAACTGCCACGTGATAACCCATTGATGCAAGCTTCATTGCAATTGGCTCTGCCTCTCTGTCAGACACCATTGAATAACCTCCGCCGGGACAAACAACAATAATTGGTCTTTTTTCATAATATAATTCCGGTGAACTGTCCAAAATGTATAATGTTAATTTTGCTTCATTTCCTTCTATATCTATTGTAATATCTTTGTTAATCATATTTTTCTCCTTTATGTAATCTATTAACACATAATATTTCTTACTAAATTTTATTAAATGCTGTATACAAAAATATGGACATTTTTGTTTTAAAAAGTATCCTTATTGGTAATTTTATTAAATTCTTTGATTTATTTCTTATAGTTATCTCTGTACTGCTTTGGAGTTTTTCCGAATCTTGCCTTAAAAATTCTATGAAAATAGCTTAAATTGTCATAACCTATTGCAAGTCCAATATCTGCAATTGGTATGTTAGTCTGTGTCAGGTAATATACTGCCTGATTTAATCTTTTTCTTTGAACCAAATCCGTATAAGTACTTCCCGTCAGCTCCTTAATCTTCTTGCTAATCCAATACACATCATAATTAAGGTTCTTTGCCAAATTAGTCAGTTCACCATCTTTGTAATTCTCTTCTATGTATCTTAGAATTGTAATCAAAAGCTTTCTATCGTCGCTATTATTGCCCACCTCAACTCTGTCTGTATTGTTTAAAAGCTGAACAAAAAGAAGTCCCATTGTAATCTGATTTATGCTTCGCTTATTTAGGGAATCATTCTTTATGGTCCATATTAAATTTTCAATAAGATTCTGCACAGGCAAAACATCTGCAACTTTAAAATGAAGATAGCTATATTGCCTTTTTTTCCAACCAAAGATTCTATAATAAAATCTTTCAGTGGACTTTCTTCCATTTCAATCATATTAAGTGCCTTGTTAAAAAATTCTGGAAGTATTATAAAATTAACCGCAACATCATTCTCCTTTGCCGGAAGAATCTCCTGCACTGCATTCATGCTTAAAAATAACAGTTCACCTTTCTCCAAAACCACCTTATTATCGTTAATAATATGTGTGGTACTGCCCGAACACATATAAATTACTTCAATATAGTCGTGAGTATGCTTTGGAAAATGTATAAACCTTGTATGTGGTCTGATTGTAATAATCTTTCCCTGCTCCAAAAGCTTGTTTGCATTTATTATATCCGACTGCTGCTCCATATAAAGCCTACGGTCAATATTGTCCCTTCCCTGAAGAATTTCCTTTTCTTCATCGGTTATATTTCTTAACTCTTTATATAATTTTTCATCCATATAATTAATACTTCAATTTTTCTCCTATTGTAACTCTTACTATAATACGTTTTTACAATATTCTAATGTGTATTATATTTTTTTACAATACTTTTTTGCAAACAAACTACTTAAGTTTAATATCAAATATGAGACTTGTTCTTAATTCTTCTATACATTTTCTCCTTCTTAATCAATCTCAAATGTAAACTATGGTATGTCATATCCCATTTTTTCACTTTATTCCAAATCCAATATATCTCTCAACATATTTGATATCATTCAATGTCCTAATATCAGTATTGGCTATCATATAACTAAATCTATATAACTAAATTTGTTTTGTTATTTAGCTATTATTATATATTTTTTCCAATAACCACAATCCTACAATCATCCCCTTTCCCATTATCGCAAGTAGACAACATCAGCATCTGCTCTCCATACTTGGGCTTATTCTCCTGTCTCCACAAACTATGCTCCTCTACCTTGTCAATGAACTCATCATGCTCTTCCTTATTCCTTGCCATTACGAATTTCCAGTATTCAAACTTATGTATGTTAACACTCATCACTGCAAACACCTCATACTCTCTCTTTTTATCCGTTGTAAAATATATCTTTCTGTGCTTATTAAAAACTCCTTATCCTATTTGAAATTGTATTTTGACTTGTCCTTTGCTCTTACGCATGCAAAACATCCAAGTGCAATTAATAATGAAATAAGTGAAACTACCATTCCTACTGTTTTTCCATTAATGCCTGTCTGTGGTGTGTCAGGTACCACAGGGATTCTTTCGTCTGTAACTGTACGTTTCTGAACTTTTCCTGTGTCCTTAATTCTTATTTTCTTATCCTTTGCAGCCTTGTAATGTTCAGGTGCATCAACTTCCTTAAACATCTTGTCTGTCATATTTGTAATCTCCTTTTTCTCTTTTGATTAAATTGTTTTTGTTTGACCGTAGTTCTACTTTAGTCCTTTTACTTTCCAAATAGAAGTTAGTGGCACTATACCTTTTCCTTTAATCAACTTCTTCTTTCTTTTGTGACCAACGTTAAACAAATTTGTTTTTTTATCAGGCTTAAAGTTCCAATTCCCTTTGTTTATCGGCTTTTCAAGCAAAAAAGAAGAGCTATTTCAACTTATTAGTCAAAATAACTCTTCTTATTCTTGATTTTGTTCTCAAAATGTTCTCATAAGAGACTTATATTCGGTGCTTTCCCTTTATTTATGGGGTGTTCTAACATGTGTTCCCTTATTCAAACTTGGCTTGTACCGAGTTCAACTTGAACATATTTGTTTAGGTTTCGTGTGCTTTTATCTGTTAATTTACCTATATTATATTATTTGTATTATCCTTCTGATTTCGTGTTGCCATAGTGTTGCCACGGAAGTATTATAACATAAGTCAGATTTTATTTCATTAAGTTATTTTAACACCTATAAAAAATACGTTTCAAATTTAATGAACTATCATTCTTCATAATGACATTTTATACACAATACTTTATTTTTTAGTGCTAGTGCATAAAATAATCTAATTGCAAATCAATAATTTTCATTACGCTATATATTATAATGTATATAGTACAATATATGACTATTTACGTCATATAAAAATACACTGTAATTATCATTATTTGACCCTGCTCTCAGGCTATAATAGTCTCCTTCATTTATATTATCTGTTTCAAAGTCATACTTATTGCTATCCTCCATACTTTCATAAGGGAACTTATCAAAATAACTCTTTATATCATCTATATTTTCTTTTGTTACAATAGAATAATAACTGTTCTCCTCAAATTTTTTATCCTCGCTTTCCTTATAGAAATATTTGCAATAATCTATATAATCTTGAAATCCATCACTGTAATATTCTTCACAGTTACTATACCCTTCAATAATCTCATTACTTTTGGAACTGCATGCACTCAGTAATATCATACACAATATAATACATAATATATTTCTCCTCATACATATCTCCTCTCTATCGCACCTTCACTTGTTGCTTGGTAGTATAAATAGTAATGAAAGTATCATTTCACACTATTCTTATACTTCCCAAAGGAAGTATCATCAAATCAAAAATGCTGATTTTATGCGGCATTCCACCGCATCTGTTTCATCTAATGTTACTCTTTTCATATCTTTTTCAAAAACTTTAGTTGCAAATTAGTTGCAATGATTCAATATTGCTTCTACGAAATTCATGGCAGATATAATCTACTTTTACAACTAAAAACGAATAATCAAATGTGGCTTGCGGGTGCTTTATCATGTCTGCTGCCACACCCACTATGAAAGGAGCTTTTCTATGAGCAATCAACACAAACGTCCAACAATAAGTTTTAGAATCAGCGATGCTGAACGCAGACAAATTGAAGCCCATATCCTTGCCAGCGGTATGATGAAGAAAGATTACTTTGTCCGTTCCTGCATATATAACCGAATCTGCGTTGTAGGCAAGAAAGAAACCATATATCCGCTTGTGCAGACTGTTAATGCTCTGTATCTGCAACTGCTTGAAATGCAAAAAACATTTACTGAATGCTGTGAGCACCAAACTTTAAACAATCTCACTACATGCAATGAAATCAAGGAACTACAGACCGATTATAATAATATGCTTACAGCCATCATTGATCTGCTTGATGGCGCTAAGTATCTGTGGGAAGGAGAACATAATGAAACAAAATAACCCTTGTTGCCTGTTTGGAATGTATGAACCTAATACAGATTCTGTTATTGTTAATGCCATCAATAATACATATACCGGCACACCTCTAACTATCAGTTGCGAAAAATGCAATTCAGCTGTCTTGCTCGATACACCTGATGATATTGTGTATCTGTATCGGCTAGCACAGGAGAATTCTCTGCTGTATGCTGAATTAGCTTGTAAACCTAATGGATTACAGGAATATGTGGATGCTATGAATGAATTCAATTAATTTTCCCTAGTTGAGGAAGCATTTTATTGAAGTTAGTCTCATCTATGTCTCACCAGTATCGTAATGATTTGAGACTGGTGAGACTATGTTTAAATTCCAGTATTTTATTTGAATTACAATTTCTTCTCCACCTTCTCCAATTCATCCAACAATGCTGGTTTTCTTGGATATCTCTGCTTCAATTCCTCAATTAAAGACTTAGCGGTATCATTACCCTTCCATTTTATAAGCTGTGCAATATTCTTCGTTATCTTCTTATATTCTCGTCTATCCTTTGCCTGAGCACAGCTTTCACTTATTTCCTTATAACACAACTCATATATCTGCTCCGGATATTCCTTCACCAAATATTTTCCATAACAAAACAAATCATACGGATTCTCCATTACATCTTCAAGCAATCTCTTCTTTTCATTTTCTGAAATAAGAACACTGCGGTAGCAAACAGTTCGCTTGCTGTCCTTTAATTCATCCAATAGGCTCTCGTAATTCTCATTCCACGTACCACACGCTTTGTAAATCTGTTTCAAAACACCCCAGAACTTCTCATTTCCCATTAATAACAGCTTTTTTGCCTGTGCGATTTGCTTTTCCCTGTTGTTTCCTGTCCTATATATGTCATATAGCATATTATTCCAATCTTCCGGATCGCCACTACGATAATGCCATGTATTTTCTGCATTTGCCTTCTCTAAACAAAGCTTCTCTGCTTCATCATAATTCTTCGCTTCCATAGCATCCTTAATCGCTATAATACGGAGTTCATTTATCAGAATATTCTGATATAACTCCTTCTGCGTATTCTCTTTGCCATATAAATGTCTATGTAAAAGATATCTTACAATCAAATCTTCTTTTTTCGTGTATTCTGGAAAATAATCCTCCCGCAAAATTTCCAACAAAGTATCTAAAACCTTTTCAAGTTTCTTTGCACTCTTTTCATCACACAGGCAAATTCCACTTTTCAGCAGGTTATAACGCCAGTCAATCCAACCGTCAAACACACTCTTTTTCGCCTCTTTTAGAATTAATGCTAGTGCTTGATCCCGCATTTGTTGGTCCTTTTTTTCGATTTCTTTTGTGCATTTATCTATCAGTTGGTATGTACACATGATAACATCTGTAAGCATTCCCGAACTACTATCCGCATGAGATGCTAACTTAACGCCAGATACCAAAATGTATGTAGCCGCCTCAAGTGCAACCATATAGCCACGCTTTTCTAAGGTCTCAGCACACATATCAAGGCAGTCATGCATATCCATACAAATATTATCACAGCTGCTCCAACCAATGTATCCCCGATGGGTGTTGCATTTAATTGATGCAGCAATTGTGTTTTTCACTATCGGTATAATATCTTCTGTGGGTATCATAGCAGCCCCTTTCTTTTATACAACAATATCAATCTTATGTCTTTCACACCATTGCCTTGCACTATTCTCTAAAATATACTTTATTCTTTGTTTTTCCATAACTATTAAGAATATCCAATTTTTCTGCCTTCAATAGCAGTCGACTTGCCGTCTTTATTTCCACTTTCAATAATTTTGCTGCAATAGAGCTATTTATTTTTTTATTTGTATCGAGATAGTGCAAAATAATCTGCATTCTTGTTCTTTCCAATTTGGACATTGATTCGGACATTGATTCGGACATTGCCTCATTTTCTTCAAAATCGTGAGAAACATCATAATTCAGATTCGGCATTACTACAGTAAACTGATATCTGTCCGAGCGAAATGATGGTCTTTTACTCTCATCATAATTAATTTGAAATTCATATCCACTAATAATCTTTCCAAATCCACTACCTTTACGCTCCATATATCCAAGCCTGTTGAACACATCCGCAAGAACCGGATTTCTTCTGGTAGAAGGTACTGTAAGCGGATCTCTGTCCTGAATCATGGACCCATCCGGCATTCCTCCCGGAGAATAGATTTCCATTCTGTCATCGTATATGTCAATATGAACTTCACTTCCATTTACCAGATAATCACGATGTGCTAAAGCATTTACGAGTGCTTCATGATAGCTCCGCCAAATGTATTTGCAAACGCACTAACACTTTTACACCAACTTTTTGGTTTCTTTTCCTCCAATGCCAGCTTTTTATCGTATTCTGTTGCTTCACCAATTAAATCTTTTATATTCATACCAAACATTCACTTCCTGTTTAATTTATAGTCTTTACCATATTTATGTTTTCATACAATTCATCTGTCGCATAATCACCTTCACACACTTTTATAACCCAACTCAATTTGCTCCATAACAACTAGCTCCTTTTCAGCATTTCTTATCCACTTCCGTAAAAAAGTACTCCAATGTATCCACAAACATATCCGCATCAAACAATTCTTTTATCTGCTTTCTGTCCATCCATGCAACCTGTGCCACTTCATCTGTTGTGGCATTGCCTAATTCAACCTCTCCGTCATATTCAAACAGCCAAACGTCCATAATATCATTAAAGATTTTTCCCTCAATGATTTTTCGTGTCTTTGTAAAAAGAACTTGTCCATTTTCCGGCATTAAATCAACTCCAACTTCTTCCTTTGCCTCCCGGATTGCTCCTAATAAACTATCCTCTCCTTTTACAACCGAACCCCCTACACATTCCCACATCAAAGGGTATGTCGGTCTGTTTGCTGAACGCTGCGAGATAAGGTACTGTCCCTTAGAATTACGAATCCAAACGTGCACCACCAGATGGTATCCGTCTATCGGTAACTGTTCTCCTCTGACATGATCTTTTCCCAGAAGCTCTCGGTTCTCATTGTACAAATCCCATATTTCTGCATCCGGCATATACTCCACAATATCCCCAAAGTCTGCATGTAATGTTTTGCAGATTTTGCTAAGAATTGTAAGGCTCACCTCTTCATCACGGCGAAGCTTTGTCATTGTGTTAGGAGCGATTTCTGCCTTTTTACGCAAGTCCGATTTGCTCATTTTTTTATCTACTAATAATTTCCATAATCGTTTATATGATACAGCCATGATAATTTCTCCTATTCCGTCTTCACATTGTATATATTCTACGCATCTATCGTGTCAATAAATTTGGGAATAAACTCCCTAAAATATCTCCTATTTTTCCAATCATTTATATTGCCAATAAATGCTATTCTATATTTTGCTCTGGTGCATGCAACATTAAGTATATTAGCTTTCTTTACTACCCAATTCATTGCACCTGCACTTTTATTTGAACAACCTAATACCAAAAGTACCTCATTCGCGTCTTTACCTTGAAAAGTATGCACTGTACCAACACAATTTTTGGTCCACTTTGACAAGATTTCCTTATCATATCCTTTTGCTGAAAAGTAGCTAATGATAAACTTACGCATTGATTCTGCAACTGTTCTAAAAGGTGTAATTATAAAAATCTTATCATCTGTCTCAAACAAATCTGAATATATATGTACTGCATCTTCCATTAATTGGCATACTCTCTCAGCTTGATTTTTCACAAAATGATCCTTGCCACCATTTTCTACTCCTTCAACATTAATCCATCCAGATTTTTTTATCAAAAATGGATTTTCTGGTTTCAAATATTCTTCCTTCTTATTTGTTTTATTAAACATTCTATTGTCATATGAAATCAAATTTGAAATAGAAAACATTGGTTCTATGCACCTTCTGTGAACAACCAACGGACAACCAACCTGGCGTTCCCCGATCATACCGTTAAACTCATTTATATTATCAGCAAAAGTCTGAGCTGAATTTTCAATCACCTTATATTCATTTGCTACACAAGTACTATCAGCCAGTATGTCAATTAGCACTTTAGGAATTGTTACAACAGGTTCTACTTGCAATGGATCTCCCACAACAACTGCTCGCCTTGTTCTATAAATTGCTCCTAAAGCAGACTGTGGAACTGCTTGTCCCGATTCGTCAATTATAAGCATACCTAAACTCATATTTCCTGCATGCTTTAAAAATCTTCCGACAGATGCAAATGTAGAAGATAGTACAGGTATCACTATTGACAAGGAATTAAACAAATGCGGAAACATCTCCTTTTTTTCTTCCATTGTATATTTCCCATTATTATATGCTTCATATACAAATAGATTTCTTTTTATATATGGCGACTCCAAAATAAATGCTTTTCGCACCTGTAGTGAAGCAAAAAACAATTCTTCTCTAGCCATATCATATTCGTCAAATGTCCACGGACATGCATTCTGTGAATTCTCAGATTCCTTAATAGCTTCATAGAAATTTCTATCCGCAAAATTATTTTTGTATTTGTTTTTCAACGACTCATTATTTCCATATACTTTTTCTTCAAGTATCTGTACTTTCTTTTCTAGAGTAGAGATTATGCTATATTGATTTTCAATTTTTCCACATACTTCTTCTGTATTTCTCACGGCCAAACTATATCTACGTTTAATATCTTCGTGATTAATTATTAACTCATCGACATATTTTTGTTTTTCAGCAACATGCCTACCTATTTTCCCTATTCCCAAAAGGATAAGTAGTTTCTTAAAAATAGAGCTATGTTCCTTAATATACTTAATTTCCCCTTCCTGCTCTAAAGTCTCCTGTTCATTACTTTCTAATTCCGTTCTTACATCATTTAACTTTATATTTAATTGCTCCTTTTCTATGAGCAACTGTTTTAAGTCCAATTTACTCTTCGCTAAACCCTCTCCTTCTTTATAAAAATCATCCAAGAGTTTTTGGTCTTTTTTGATGCCTTCTCTTAATAACAAAACCTTTCTTTTAGCTACATTAAACTTATCAATAGCTTCATCCCACGAAATACTATCTTCTCTTGCCAGATCTAATGTCACTTTATCCGAAGCATCATTTTTTTTAGCGAATACACAAGATTCTAAAACTTCAGTAACATAGGATTTTCTTCCCATACGAGCTGATATTAATCCCCACGCACCTCCTTCTTTTCCCAAAAGATTATCTGCTACCGCTGAAAAATACACTTCTTTATTTATCTTTCTGTCGAAGTAATCTGTCCTAGTTTTATCTTTTTCCATATCGCCAGATTTCGGTAAATCGAGCGTGATATTTTCTACAGCTCCATTATTATTTGATACCACAAGAATTCCATATTTAGAAATTTCTTCTGGTATTTCATAATATTTTTCTGTATATCTAGCATTTGATGTGGATTCAACTTTCCTAGGAACAAAATTACTACCACTAATTCCATATTTAATTAAAACTTCTGCTAATTGGACAACATTTGAAGCAATGATTTCTTTCAAAAGAGTCGTTTTTCCCGTTCCTGGTGGTCCATTTACTGAAAATATTTTTTCCTTTCTATCGTTTTCTGATATAGCTATGTTTATAGCTATTTGCTGCATTAATGTCGGAGAAAACTTTGATGGATATTTTCCCATCGGAAATCTATCTACTTCTAACCATTTTTTCATGGAACAAACATCACTGTCTATCATTATCTTTTTTTGATTTCCTGCCAATAATGAGGTGGTATATTTTATCAAATTCTCATTATTCTTATAGTTCTTCTGAACATTTTCTATTTCGTCCAAATAAAAACTGGTAAAGTCACTTGTTTCATCTTCTTTTTTTAAACCTTTACATGCATATACTTTATCCGAAGCACTTTTTAGCCCAACTTCACTTTCAGACTCAATTCTCAGTTTATCAAATATAATATTTTTTACTATTGTTACATCTGTAAACTCCAATATTTGTACATTATTTTGTTTAAGTATCTCATTTACTTCTTCATTTAGCTTCCATATATTTTCTTGCATAATATTAACATTTATGCCCTCGGCTTTTATCATACAAAGTACAGCATAAAAGAACGGACTGACTTGCACGCCTTCTTCTGTAATTTTCCCATCTAAGTCTATCTGAACTGAGAAAATGTAAAATCTACCTGACAATTCGTTTATCTCTGCATATTTTTCCATATCTAATTTACATTTTTCAGCCATTTTTTCCACAAAGGTTTTAATTTTGTAACAGCCACAATAAACATTTGCACGATTATACAACTTCTCATCAGATTTATGTTTTTGTCTCAAATACTCATTATGTGCCTTGTATTCTTTTAATGGTAAACTTCTTGTACTGTAAGCATTATAATATGCATCAAACGGAATATCTTGTTTTCCCTCTTTTATTGTTAAAGTCAATTCGGGATAATCCGATGGTGTAAAATATTCTTCTAATTTCCAAAAATTAAATATCTTATTACATTCCGCTGTTAAAGATCTATTTCTCATTATATACCTACTTTCTAATCGGAACACGCATGACTATGCTTCAGCTCCATTTCATCTTCCATTTTTACAAATCCATATTTTTCATATAAAGGCCGCCCCATATCTGTCGCCTCCAATGCAATCTGTGATACGCCCTGTTTCTTCGCATCCTTTACCAGTAAATCCAATGTATGAAATGCAATCCCCTGTCTCCGATATGCCGGTGCCGTATACATATTCATAATATAAGCCTTTTTACCTGTTGGATTATGATATGTCGGCATAACCTGATAAAAACTGACACCACCAGCACCAATAAAGGTTTCGTTATCATACACCAGATATCCAATATGCTCACCAGTTTCTAATGTGTTCTTATAATACTCATAGGATTCTTTTTCCACCAATGACATATCCACATCATTCGATAGTTTGTTTGCTGCACCAAATCGTACACAGCCTGCAATTCTTCTATTGTTGCTAATTCATATATCATAATCATTCTCCATATTTTACATATCAATCCATTGAATAAATGCCGTCTTATCCGAGCTATTATATCCTGCACTTCGATAAAAGTTTAATGTACTTTCTTCCTTAGAACCTGTAAGTAACATCATCTTATAACAACGATTCTGTTTGGCAATCTGCTTTGCAAAATTCGCACTGAGGAGATGCTGTTATAACAGAAGCACCGTCTTTGTACGCCTGAGCATCTATTTCCCATTTTTCTGCTAATGTCAGTATTTTTTGTTCCATAAAAACTCCTTATTTTGCTATAACATCTATGTAAAGTACACCGTTTTGCATATTTGCATTAGTTATTTTAAATTGCTGACCTTTTCTTTCTCAGTTTTGGAAGAGGAACTTATGCTATTTACTGTATCCTGCAGGTTATATGTACTGTTACTTACTCCTTGTAACGTAGATTTAAGTGTTCCTAACTGAGTATCCAAGTTATTGGAAGACTTTATGATGTTGTCTATCAAGCCTCCCACTCCATTCAGCTTATCCTTATATAATGTAATTGTTGCCATTCTATTCCTAACCAATGTTCATTACCTGAATCATTTTACTAATTACAAATTAGTTTTCTATTTACCAAATATATTTTTTATTCAGATAATTCTTTACACATATATTCCAGTGCGTCACTTTCACTGTCAAAATATTTATTTGTGGTCTTACATCCTCTCTCAGAATAATATACATTCCACTTTTCTCCATCTTTCACCAAACAGAACCTTTCATCATCACGCCCTTTGCCCTCTATATTATATCATGCAATAGGAACATGCATTTTTTTCATAATTTTAATAAATTCTTTTTTATCCATTATAATATCTCCCTCAAATATCCAACCTTTACCAATCTCTTAATCAACGAAGGCATTTCAATTTGAATACCCATACCTAGCATATTGAACGTAGATTCGATAGTCGATGTAGTTACATTATTAATGTCCTTAACAACAGCATACTTATGATATGCCCATAAATTATCTCTGTATGGCAATGCTCTTTGACCAAAAGGTGTTCCTACCGGAGAAGTATATTGTCCATATTTAGAACCATATCTATCAATAATAGTTCCTTCTCAATCTCTATATTATTGATTTTCTATATATGTCAAACACATCGACATTTTTTTCTTCTAATAGTTCTTCGAATTTTTCATCACCAAACTCTTCAATGTATTCTAATTCTTTGTCGGAAATTGGCACCATATATAACCAATTAATAATTATATTTTCATATTCTATTCCTTGTAGCTTCTCCCAGAATATTGGAATAGTATAATAAATATGCTTCATTTCTAGTTCATCACAATAATCCGCGATAGCATCAATCGCCACCATTCCTGGCTTACATATGTAATTATCTTTAATAATATTAAATGCACACGACGCAACAATATTAGGAAATTCGCTGAAATCACTATTACACATTCCAATATATTCTACTCTGATTTCTCTTCCGTCACTACAAACCAAATCAACTGGAAACTTTGATAGTCCAATAGTAGAGTATGTGTTAAGCCCTATATCTGGCCTATCTTCTCCAATATAAATATCAATACTGTTTTCATTTGTGTCATCTGCAAAAGCTAACACTTTAGGTGCAAGTTTTATTTCTTTATGAAGAATTTGAAAAATATATTTTTTTTGTTGCATATTTCCTTTCTCCTATTTCTACTTTTTCTATTTTTTATAATATAATCATGGTCCTAGATATAAATCTGTTAAATCTTCGCATACGTGACTCCTATTTGATGACGACAATTCTGGTCTATAATGTGAAGGATTATTATGTTCATCTAGAAACTGTTTCCTAGTAATTCCTCTTTCCCGTGCACTTGCTCTATGTTTTCTAAACTCATACCCAGGCTTATGTCCCATATCCCATGGTTCATCTTTACTCATTGGTCGTCCTGTTTTAGGATCGTGAACTATACCATCTGGAGATGCTTTTTCAACTTCTTCCCATGCTTTATCTCTTACACCTTTTCTGAATCCCGAAGGACGACTATATGCATCACCTGCATTATGAACAAGAATATGCATATCTCCTACATAATACGTATGATACTCATCTACTTTAAAGTTATATACCTCTGCACCATCAGCGTTTGTTTCTCTAAGTAAATTATCAACACGTACTACATTTCCACTGTTGTTTAATAATTCACTATCTATTACAAGGCTCATTGCAGGGACAAAACCTTTTCCCTCGACCCAAAATGGATGGTCTGCTGTAGTAACTATTTCTTCTTCTCCAATGAAAATATGTATCAAATCATTTGTCTTTCTTACAAATGTATCTAATACCTCTTTGTATTTTCTTTCCATCGTATCTGTATCTGCTGCTAAAACCCTATCTCCAACCTCGATGTCTTCGATTTTTTTTAATCCATCTATTGTTAATACTAAAGTTCCTGCGACAAAACACTTCATAGTTGTTGTCATACCACCGGTAAATACTGCAAGTGCCGACACACTTATTTGAAATACATTATAAGCTTTATTTGAATGTAGCTTTTTATTTAAATCAGCAATAGGATTATTTTTATTATCAATTGCCATATCAGCTAAAGAAATCATATCAAATCCAGCCATTCCAAGGCTCAGCACTTTTGATACCGCTGCCGTTCCCTTTATTGCTTT
>UMFI01049835.1_pt1 | contig 21276 bp, 20 predicted proteins | sample 1964951 | NCBI WGS metagenome assembly UMFI01 (sample SAMEA4836040, study PRJEB28245) | human gut metagenome | biome: gut microbiome; material: fecal sample | place: Denmark | collected 2008 | reverse complement strand
AAAATAATAATAAGCCATCTGATAGAGAATCTGGCAGACAGTCAGGAGCAGTATCAGATGGCTTTTATAAAATGTCGATATACGAATGATTACCTACTTACGGTGGAACGGCATCCTTTGGAATATGCCACGGCGATCCTTTTCCATCTTGATTGCAGTTTGGAATTTTACCTTCCCTGCACCACTTGGAAACTGTAGCCTGCGTCACGCCGTATTTTTCAGCAAATTCTCGTGTTCCAATTGCCTCACTCATTTATGTAGTCCTCAAATTGATGCAGTCAAATATTACTCTGTTAATCTCTCAAGCAAAACTCTTCTATTACAGATCTGCAAATAAATCGGCTTTGTACACGCCGTCCTCCAGCATCTTCTTGAATCTATCCTTTACTGCTGCAACATCCTCATGGTAGGTCATGCCGTACCATGTATCATTAGTCTTCAGAACCTTCACGGACATTTTTCCCTGCTCCAGCAGTTCACCGATTAAAATCGGAATCAAATACTCTGCTTTCAGCGGATTTCCTGGTACTTCCTTCTCGAAAAACTCTTTGAAGCCCTGATCCAGAACATCCAAGAACTCTGGAGTTAATCCCCACATATTCATAGATACTAGAGAATTCACATCAACGTCCAATCTGTCCGCTTCTGCACCGTTTGCAGTCTTTACGATATCCTTGGTCTCTACAACTTCGGTCAAGTTCCCATTCTCGTCCATCTTGCAGATACCACGGGTCACGCCACCATTATCGGAAAGCGTGTTTTTCAGCACAAAACCCGCCATGCAGGACTTTCCGCCATTCACCAAATACTCATGAACTGCCTTGAAGCCTTCCTTACCATAGTAATCATCTGCATTGATCACAATAAAAGGAGTTTTGATAACCTTCTTTGCTGCAAGCACTGCCTGACCAGTTCCCCACGGCTTTGTACGACCTTCCGGCAGAGTTCCCGGAATATCCTTAATATCCTGAAAAGCATAATCCACTGTTACATTATGAGAAGAACAAATGGAGGCAATACGATCACCGATGACCTCTTTGAATTCTTTCTCGATATCCTTTCGGATAATAAAAACCACATGGTTAAAGCCTGCCTCAATCGCATCATGGATCGAGTAGTCCATGATGATGTGATTAGAATCATCTACCGGCTCCAACTGTTTGATTCCTGTTCCAAAACGGCTACCGATACCGGCTGCCATGATAAGTAATGTTGTATTCATAATTTTTCGTACCTTTTTCTGACGATATTCTTTTACCATAATATATTCTTCTAATGTATATGACTGCAACAACGTTCCATCATTATGCACTTGATCAAATGTAACAATATAAATATTTTTTCATAGTCTCAACTCCTTAATTCGAACTCATTAAAGTACTATACAATATATACGAATGTTCTCTCCATTACTTAGAGCCTATTTAAAACAAATCAAACCATTAAATTTATCTAATGTTTCTAAATCCTCAAATACTATAGTTGCCTCACTTTTGTCAAAATCACCACAAACCAATTTATCAATATGTTGCTGCTCGAAACCATAATTCCAACTATATCCCACATCATAACTTTCCCCTCCAACTTCAAAAGTGATTCTATGCTTTCCATCGAAAAACACTCTATCAAAGCCAATAATTTTACATTTTGGAAGACTAACAGTGATGGTGTTCTCCTTAATATTCATGTTATCAGTAGAAATATACTGACACTCTAAATATTGATTTGCTTCAGGATTTTTAGCTTTTTTCTTCGCTGGTCTCTCACCTTTAAAATCTAATATATTCTGTTTTGTTAACAGTTTAGATTGGACAACCTCAAAAATAGCATCTGCATAGATTTGTTTTCCCTTAACATTAGGATGAATACCATCATCAGATAATTCATCATAGGAATATCCACTGTCTTTAAACGCTTTAATTGTGTCAACATACGGAATTTTATAATAATCACACAATTCAATAATTGTATTTATTTTGTTCGTATAATCTCTCTGAGAACTTTCCAAAACAGCAATAATCTCTGCGTTAGGATTTCCTGCCATTGTGTTTCTAATTAAAGCTTCGTAGTTGATTGCAAAAGAATCATCATCTATATCATTTTGACCATAACAAAGAATTACCAAATCCGATAGCAACCTTTCTGTTGGTTGCATCATTTCCCAGCTTACTATTCCAGCAAAGGAACTATTTCCCGGCTTCGAAATGTTGGTAACATCAATAGATTTATTGGTCTCACATTCAATGCGGTCAGCTAATATAGTACACCACTCACCACTCTCAACTTTGCCTCCAATCGAATCACCATTAATAACTATATTTGGATTATATCCTGCGTTAATTTTTTCAGAAAATGTCTGCTTCATATAATCTTTTGTTGGAACTAATACCCACAACAAAATAGCACTAACCGCCAAAATAGCACCTATTATCACTGTAATCCTTTTATAACCATGCATATCAAACTTCCTCCTTCAACAATATTAATTTTAGATCAATCATGTCAAGAATTTTCAAATAGACTATAACACTATTTATGAAGAATCCCATTATGTCAATAATAACCTCCATCATTATAGCCATCCATGCAGTGTTCCCGGAAACGGAGATTCAGAACTGCATTATTCACCAGCTGCGGAATTCCAGCAAATATGTTTCTTACAAAGACCTAAAGGCTCTCATGTCCAATCTAAAAGCTGTGTATGCTGCAGTGGACGAGCAGGCTGCTCTGGACGCTTTGGAGACTTTTGCACAGAACTGGGACAATAAGTATCCCAAGATTGCAAAGTCGTAGCAGGAAAATTGGGCCAACCTCAGCACCTACTTCAAATATCCTCAGGAGGTCCGCCGTCTGATCTATACCACGAACACAAGTCAGCCTTATCCTGGTACGGAATGAAAGTCACATTGTCCATGTGATGCTCTTTTACATAGAGCACCAACTTGTCCAGCACAGAACCAGCACCAGCAAAAGCAAATACGACCTCTCGGCCATCCGCAGTTTTAGTCCCCGGCTTAATTCTCTCCACAACCTTAATCAGATTTTCAAGGTCGTAGTACAGACCAATGTTGCCAGAGTACATGATGACAAACTTGCCATCCAGACCGTACTTCTTCTTGAAAGCAACAACTCTCTCATTACTCTCATCCAACGGATAAATTTCATTCTCATCGATCCAGTTGTTGATCATAACGGTCTTGGGGATTTTCTTTCCCTTGAAACGGTTCTCTACAGTCTCCACCAGATCACGACCGACTGTGATCACAAGGTCGCTGCGCTTGCAGCTAAACTTGTCGAACCACATCATGGCATCGGTAATCAGCTTGCTCTTGGTGTAGCCAACAGCCAGTACCTGCTCCGGGTTGAAGTCCTGAATGTTATAGATGTATTTGGCGTGTTTCACCCACTTGCCCCAAACGCCCAACAGGCCACCAAGGATCGGCGGCTGGGAAATAGAGAACACATAGTCCATCTTGCCAACCTTGAAGGTCGCAGCCATTGCTCCAAAGAAATAGGAAACAATGTTCTTCACACGGCTCTTCTTATTGGTCTTGCTGAACTCCGGTACCCGGATTCTCAGCACTTTCACCCCGTTGATTTCTTCTTCGTAATATTTCTGTGTCTTATATTTATCTTCAATGGTTCCTAAATAGCTTGGAACCACACAAATTATCGTAATATCAAACTTATCCAACATGCCTTCTGCGAGTTCACGGAGAATCTGGCCTGTGGATGCAGTATCAGGTATGTAGTAATGTGCATAAATCAGCAGTTTCTTTTTTGCCATCCTGCATCTCCCCTCTGTGTACTTCTCTACTCACACTATTAGTCACGCTGGAAAATATCGCGTGTATAAACCTTATCCTTCACATCATCAAGGCACATGTCATAACGGTTTGCAATAATAGCATGGCTCATTTCCTTGAACTTCGCCAGATCATTGACTACCGTGCTGCCAAAGAAAGTATCACCATCTTTCAATGTCGGCTCGTAAATAATGACAGTTGCACCTTTGGCCTTAATCCTCTTCATAACACCCTGAATGGAGCTCTGGCGGAAGTTATCGGAATTTGACTTCATAGTCAGACGGTATACGCCGATAGTCACAGACTTTTCCTGCTGCGCATTGTACTCATTGTCCTCGTCATAGCCATAATAACCAGCCAGCTTCAGGACGCGATCTGCGATGAAGTCTTTTCTTGTACGGTTGCTCTCAACAATCGCTTCAATCAGGTTTTCCGGCACGTCGGCATAGTTTGCCAGCAGCTGCTTCGTATCTTTCGGCAGACAGTAACCGCCGCCCGATGTCAAGTCTTGGACAACTTTTTTCACAAATAAATTTGAAAAAGGCACAAAAAAATAAGCCCCACAAGGCTTTCAATCGGTTTTGTGAACCAATTTGTGCCTTGTAGGGCTTATCTGTTTTCTATATTCTGTTTATCTTATACCGCCTGCAAAGGAGTATTCTCCATTACCTTTTCAAACTGTTCGACAGTCATTTTTGCTTTTTCAGCAGCACGTTCCAGCTTCAAATCTCCATCTCGAACAAGCTGCACGAGCATCCTGAGTTCGCCTCGTTCTTCGCTTTCGTTCATCATTTCCTCAACAGCTTTGCACACATCAATCACCTCCGCGCCCTCTGGAATATCCAGCGGTGTATTCGTAACTGCTTTAATAACCCTCGCCGCGTTTGCTTCTATCAGCATACGCGGATTATCAGTCAAAAATTCAGATAAGCGTTTCTTATCTTTGGAATACTTAATGTATCCAATGACTTCTCTCAGACTTGAAGAGAATCTTTCCAAATCCTCTGCGCTTAGCTTTGCAGGGTCAATCAGGTGAATCTGATAGTCCTGCACAAAGTTCAGAAGATTCTTATTTTTAACCGCCATCATCTCATGGAGTGACAACGGCCCATCCCATTCATTTGCGCCAAAGTGCAGCACCAGCGTGATAACAGGAGTAATCTTATCTTCTTTGTAGAATCCAGAAAGATACTCGCCACGGCTATGCCCTTTTGCATCTCCATCACTCGCACGATGCTTGGCTGCAATATCAGCCACCTGTTTTCCGTACTGGAGAGCATCATAGATGATGTTGCGGACAGGCATTGCATAATGAATGTCAGTCTGATTTTCGATTCCCAGTAAAATGTACGCAGCCTCATCATCCTGTTTAATGATTGCTGATTTCAGCACATCACGGTATTTCTGAACTGCTTCTTCAGGCTGTTTTCCATCTTCATCCTGCGATCCAAACGGTAATGCAATCTCCGTAGTATCCAGTTCTTGCAGTTGTTTAGGGTCTACAACTGCTTCGCCGCCGTAGATCAAGTAATTAAACGCATCCGCAAACACAGAATTATCTTTCATATAGGCTTTGGTCACGGTATCAGCTAATCCCATTGGCTTACACCTCCTTGTCGTAGTCAACAGTAGCTTTTGTCCGCTATTGTAATTCTATCTTACCATAAACCACTCATCATATCAAGCTGTGCAATTCCCTCAAAATCCTTAAATTTTTACGAACAGTTGTCCATAATATAACATTGTCGTTGATGTTATATCATGGACAACCGCTTGATGCTACTTTCCTGCCGTGCTATACTTATCCTATACAAAATTATCAAGAGGAAGTGCATTATCATGAGCAAAAGACTTGTCGCCTATTTTTCTGCCAGCGGTGTCACCGCAAAAGTTGCCGAAAATCTGGCAGATGCTATCGGTGCAGACGTTTTTGAGATTCAGCCGGAAGTTCCTTATACCAAGGCCGATTTGAACTGGATGGATAAGAAATCCCGTAGCACCATCGAAATGAGCGATCCGACCTCTCGCCCTGCCATCGCCGCTAAACGTGATAACATGGACGAGTATGACACCATCTTTGTCGGCTTCCCTATCTGGTGGTATGTTGCTCCCACCATCATCAATACATTTCTAGAAAGCTACAATCTGAAAGGTAAAACGATTATTCCCTTTGCCACCTCTGGCGGCAGCGGCATGGGTAAGACCAATGAAAAACTTGCGCCGAGTTGCCCCGGTGCAAAGTTGCTGCATGGTAAGGTGTTCAACTCCTATTCCAGCAAAGCCGACTTGTCTGCATGGGTAGAAACGCTGAGCCTGTAACTTTCACATTCCTGCGGAATGAAACGCCCTCATAGCTGAGAAGATTTACGAATCCTCTCAACTATGAGGGCGTTGTTTTTTATTCATGCAGTTCCAAGGGCAGGCCATCCGGGTCAAAGAAAAAGGTCATTTTCTTTTTGGTGTAGCTGTCTAATCGAATCGGTTCACATTCAATTCCCATCTGCGCAAGTTCTTCCACGGTAGCTTCCACATTCTCCACCCGGAACGCCAGATGCCGCAGACCGCAGGCTTCCGGCCTGTTTACACGTTTGGGTGGGTTCGGCTCTGCAAAAATTTCCAGTTCAATCGCATCGGCTCCATCACCGACACACAAATCCAGTTTCCAGTCATTCCGCTCCTTGCGGAAGTTTTCTCTTACAACTGCAAAGCCCAGTTTGTTCACATAAAAATCTTTCGACTTTTCATAGTCAGAAACGATAATCGCCACATGATGAATCGCCGCCAATTTCACTATCTGTACGCCTCCCTATTTTATATGTACCATGCCTGCCGAAGCATTACTGCCGCCAGTTCCAGAAGCACGATCACGCTGCCGACCACCTGCGGTATCATAAAAATCACGAATCCACCGATCAGCATTTGAAGTGCTTCCATCCCCTGTGATTGCTGCATCAGGAACGAAAGCATCGCCGTTACCAATAGCACACTGCCCAGCAGATAGAAAAGCCATGCCGAACAGTGATGCAGAAATACCACAAACCATTTTGCCAGCCACACAGCAAGAATCAGCGGCAGGGTTATCATCACCAGCACCAATTTTAACAGCCATCGAATCGCTTTCATAATGTCCTCTTTCCGGCCGTTTTGTTGCCCATATTATAACACACTCTTTGTTGTTACAACATGGACAACTCAGCCTTTTCAAACTTTAACCTGTGTGTAACGCTTTTACAGCATCCTGAATGCTCTGCTCATATTTGAACCGTACCACAATGCGCCCGCCATCATATACAAAGACATTCTCAATGAACGCCGACACCATACTTGCCGTAAGCCGCGTTCCATTCAAAAAGTTTTCTGCCTGCTCTGCCGCTGCGCGCACAGTTCCCGGCACAACGCTCTTGGTGGATTCTTCCACTTTGGATTGTTCAATTTGCTCTTGTACCTCTGAAATTCGTCTATCACACTCCTGCTTTTTCTGCTTGTAAGTATCCAGTAAGAGCGTTCCTGCTGCATATTCCTCATACATCCGCATCTTCTCCCCTTTCAGATTTTTAAGTTCCTGCTCCATCAGAGTTTTGCGGCGGCTTGCCTTTTTGTGGGCTTCCTTCAATCCTTGTTCTTCCTTTTGAATATCTCCATAGAGGACATCAAGCAGGGAGAGTTCCTTTTTAAGTGCTTGAAAAACCGCATTTTCAATGTCACTGACCTGAAAGACTTCGGATGTACATTGAGTTTGCCCCACAAGTTCCAGTCCTTCTCTGCACCAGAATGTTGGAACAGCCTGTTTGAAATTGTGCGCCATCACTCGCCTGCAATTTCCGCAGCGGACTTTTCCTTTCAGTGGGAAGTCCACACCGCCCATCAACACTTTATGACTGTTGCTCTTTATGACAAGCTGCGCCTTTTCAAATTCTTCCCGGCCGACGATTGCTTCATGGGTTCCCTCTGTAATAAACTGCTGTCCTTTGGGGACTGTTCGGACAATGCTTTTGCCAGAAATCAGAGTTTTGGTTTTGCCCAAAACCATCGCCCCGGTGTACACATACGCCGTGAGGATTTTCCAAACGCGAGAACTGTCCCACAGAATCACTGGGGCAATGGTATAGGTCGTTTCTTTGCCATACGCCTTATTTTCTTTGTTATATACGCTCGGCACAGGAACATTTTCGTCATTGAGCATCATCGCTATCTCTCGCGTTCCCAATCCTAAAATCGCAAGATCAAAAATGCGCCGCACGATTTTTGCTGCTGGCGGGTCAACGATAAATGCGCCCTTTTTGTCCGGGTCAAACTGATAGCCGAACGGTGCAGCAGATGCCGTTGTGATGCCTTTACGCCACTTGACCTGATTGGCAGTCCGCAGTTTCTTTCCTGCATCCCGGCAGTACATGGTATTTACCAGATTACTGACAATCACATCCATGCCCAGCGTTGTACCTTTATAATTATTGCTGTCATAGTTATCATTGATGGCAATGAGCCGGACATCCAGCAGGGGAAAAATCTGCTCCATGTACTCACCCACACCGATATAGTCTCGGCCAAAGCGAGAGAGGTCTTTTACTATGATGGTATCAATCTTGCCATTGCGTACACCATCCATCATCTGCTGGAATCCAGGTCTGTCAAAATTGCTGCCTGTGTAGCCATCATCTACAAAATCCATCACAGGCACATTTTGCAGACTTTCTTTGCAGGAGATATACCGTTGGATTAGTTCTTTCTGGTTCTCAATGCTGTTGCTCTTATCCTTGCCATCTTTGCCCAAATCGCCATCAGCCCTTGAAATGCGCTGATACGCTGCAATCATGTTTCTGCACTCTCCTTTCCAAGTTCTGTAAACACATCCCGAAATCCGAAAACAATCCGAATCCGCTTGTCCGCACTCACTTCGATTTTCTGCACAAGGGATTTTACCAACTGAATGTCAAATTCAAAGTTGTCCAGATGTTCTTCCAAATGAGAAGTCATATTCAGGTATTCTTCGATTTGCTGTTCTACCTGAACTTTTTTGTTCTCCGCTTCCTGCAGCGCGGCTCGCAGGCCATCATATTGTCTGGAATAATCTTCCCGAATCAGTTGGTAATCTTCGGAATCCACCACACCAGCCACATAGTCCGCATAAAGCTGTTCTCGTTTCTTTGCCATCTGACTGACTTTATCGGTCAGGCTCATTATTTCGCCCTTTGCGCGGTAGACAGGATTTTGCACATCTTCAATTTTTCGCAGTTCTTCTACCACCTTGCGCCTATCACTAAGTTGTGTAATAAACAGGTGCAGCTGATCCATTAACAAGGCTTTCAGCAACTTTTCTGTAATCTGGTGGCCGATGCACTTATCGTCGGCCTGCCGCGCCTTGCAGATGTAATAGCAGACCTTTTTACTTTCTTCCGCTCCATGCGGCAGTCGTTCAAACTCCATCGGTCTGCCACAGTCTGCACAAAACACCATTCCTGCAAGGTCATTCTGATATTCTGTCCGAATCTGCTCCGACTTTGCTCTTACGGTATGGAATGCCGCTCGATTCTTGTCCAAGATTTTTTGCACCTTTTCAAAATCATCCCTTGCGATGATGGCCGGATGTGTGTTCTTTGCCACATACCACTGTTCTTTCGGAAGGTCGCGCTTGTCCTGTCCTGCGAATAACTTCTGTGTACTTTTATTGTTGATGGTATCGCCCACATAGGTTTGATTTTCCAAGATGTGCCGGATCGTGGTTACGCCCCACTTTTTACAGGTAAGTACTTCTTTTCCCTCAACCATTTTTCTATGCCACTCCCGTGGAGTCGGAACCTGCAGCAATGTCATTCGTCGAGCAATTTCAAAAATAGGTACACCCATCAGTTCCCACTGGAAAATCAACTGCACATAAAATGCAGCTTCCGGGTCAATTTCATTACGCTTTGTCACGGGGTTCCGAATATAGCCATACGGAGCATCGTTTCCGACTGCATAGCCTGCTTCTTTCTTACGCTGCAAAGAAGTCCATATCTTTTTGGATATGTCTTTCGCGTACATTGCGTTGACCATATTCCGAATCGGGAGAGCCAGACTTTCCATGTCCTCTTTGCGCGTACTGTCAAAATTATCTGTAACAGCAATCAATCGAATCCCCAAAAATGGGAACACCGTTTCGATATAGTATCCTGCTTCCAGATAGTTGCGACCAAAGCGCGAGAGGTCCTTCACCACAATGCACTTGATTTTCTTCTGCCGCACATCGTTCATCAGGCGGGTAAATGCAGGCCGCTTAAAATTCGTTCCCGTAAAACCATTGTCGAAGTAGGTGTCCACATAACTCAGTTCACTGCTGCGATTAATATAATCCTGCACCAGCGCGATCTGCGTTTCCATGCTTTCTTCTTTTTCTTCATCCTCAACAGAAAGCCGCCCATAGATTGCTGCTGGTATTTTTGCTTCTTCCAGCTCCGGCAGCAGCACGGAAGCTGCCGCCTGTTCCGGCTGCGGGAGATTCTTTCTACTCTTTCGTGCCATCGTCTGTTTCCTCCGTCTCTATCCGACCAAGCATCTGCTTCCATTCATACGTTTTCATTGTCAAGCCGATTTCTGCCTGTCCATCGCCCAGTAATGTAACCGTGACCTGCTCGATATACTTTTTCACAAAACTGCGGTCAAGTTCCTCCGGGGCCTTATACTGTGCCACCTGCTGAATCCATGGATTGCGCAGGCTCAATGCCCGTTCCCATACCAGCGTATCCTCCATAATTGCTGTAAGCTGTTCATTCAATTTCCGATGCGCTTCTTCATAGTCCATCAGTTCCGCATGGTACTGTTCTTCGGTGATTTCATTTGCCATATAACTTTCATACAGCGGCACACGGCGAAACTGTTCCATATTCAGTTCAGCCAGAACGGACTTCATCTGCACAGACCTCTCGGCCCGGACGACCTCAATCGCTTTCTTGCCTGCTCCCTGCTGAATCGCCGCAGCCAGCTTTTCTTCTTCCAGATGTTCCAGTTCCAGAGCATCCATCACATTTTTATAAATGGTAGCTGCCGGAACTTTCAGATTCTTTCCGTTTTCCTTGTGTGCGCGGCAGTAACGGCAATAGAAAAGTTCCTCCCCTGTTTTCTTATCCTTGTGCCAGCAAAGTGCGCGTCCACAGGTACAGACAATGTGCTTTGCCAGCGGATTCGGCTTTTTGTAGCTTTTCCGAATGGAGATTTTGTTTTCGCCCTCGCGCAGATTGCACGGGAACGCATGAAACTGTTCTTTGGTTATGTATGGTTCATGGCAGTTTTCTGCAATGATCTGGCGGCTTCCATTTGCCGCCGCACCCGTATAAGTCGGGTTTCGGAATAAACACCTCAGCATATCCGTTGTCCACTGGTCTGGTTCTGCATCATAAGGTTTTCCCAAAATTCTCTTTTTGTGCTTCATGGGGGGGTCCACGCCCTGCTCATTTAACCACTTTGCAATATCACGCATTTTTCGACCGGACGCATATCTGGAAAAAGCCTCGCTCAAATAAGGAGCAACTTCTTCATCCTTTATCATGTTGCTTTCACCATTCCTGCGGATGTAACCAAACGGAACAGAGTTTGTCAGCCGGAATCCTGCGCCCTGTTTCTTTCTCCACGCAAACATGATTTCCGCGTGCATCTCACAGCGTTTTGCTTCAAAATAGTCCTCGACTTCTTTTCGGCTGACGGCTCTGGTATCCAAACCCTCCTCCAGCACGATCAGGTCGATGCCCGTTGCATAGAGCGTTTCCTTGATTGCCTGCCGTACCGCCGGGAAATCCGGCCCACAGTAATACATGGATGCCACAATAATGCAATCAAATTTTCGCTCTACGCCATCATTGGTCATTTGGTCGAACGCGGCGCGCGCCTTTTCATCGTTCTTGCGGTCAGAATACTTTTTCTGCAAATCCAGCTCTTTATGTTCCGCCAGATATGCCGCAATGCGCTGATTCTGCTCGGCAATCGTCAGTTTACTTTGATGGTTCTTCCAAGGAAGTGTCCGGGTATAGCTTACACACTTCATACTGCACTTTCCTCCGTTTCTGCTGCCGGAACACTACTGCAATATTCCAGCACATTGCGAATTTCCTGATCGAACCGATACTGGATATGAATGTGTTCCTTATCATAGACGGTGATGCTCTCTACCAGTTCCACCAGAACGCGGCGGTTCAGACTTGTCAGGTTTTGGTAGGACTTGAAATCTTCAATCCACGGCAGATGTTCCACATCCAGATTGTTCAGACAATCCCTCTGGCGGTTCATTTCTGCTTTGGCCTTACGGATAGCTTCAACCTTTTCATTAAAGGAATGGCTGAACTCCTTATACTCTTCCTTGCTGACAATACCGCTGCTCATATCCTCATAAAGCTGGCGGCGCAAGGTCTGGTATTTCTGTTCTTCCTGCTCCAACATTTTCAGATGTTCTTCCACAGATTTCAGTCTGCGTTCATTCTTGGGAATCTCATTGATTTCATCCAGACGATGTTCCAGTCCACTGATCTGCTGGACTTTCCCCTGCAATGCGGCCAGCACCACCTCTTCCAACTTACTTTCGCTGATAAGATGCGAGGAACAGCCCAGACCGTTGTGGTTTGTGACGCAGTGCAGATAAATATATTTCTTTCCGTTTTTTGATACGGTACGCCGCACCATGTTCTGTCCACAGCCGCCGCAGCGAACGATGCCCGAAAATAGATTTACAGTCTGCTGGCCTTTCGATGCGCAGGTGTCCAGCTTCAAAACTTCCTGCACCGTATCGAACAGCTTTTGCGGAATGATTGCTTCGTGCATATTGGGAACTCTGATCCAGCCGGATTCTTCCACATCCCGAATTTTCTTGATTTTGTAATTGATCTTCTGACGTCGGCCCTGCACCATCGTCCCTGTGTAGACTTCATTTTTCAGAATCCGAAGCACCTGAATCGCCTGCCACTTTGCATGAGTGCCAGCTTTGAACCCACTATGGTAATTCAAACCGCACAGCCGTTTGTACTCGCTGGGGGCCAGCACATTCTCGCTGTTCAGCTGTTCGGCAATCGCCTGTGCGCTCATACCTTCCAGTTTTCTGCGGTAGATAGAACGGACAATATCTGCTGCATACTCGTCTACCACCAGACGGTTTTTATTCCGTTCGTCTTTGCAATAACCATAGATAGCATAGCCGCCGATGAACTCTCCTTTGCGCCGTTTCATGTCCAACTGACTGCGCACCTTAATGGAAATATCCCGGCAGTAGGAATCATTCAGTAGATTCTTGAACGGAACCACAATGTTGTCCGAATCGTTGCTCTCGGCGTTGGCGTTATCATAGTTGTCATTGATGGCGATGAACCGAATCCCCATCATCGGGAAAATCTGTTCCAGATATTTTCCCATCTCGATGTAATTACGACCAAGGCGGGATAAGTCCTTGACGATGATGCAGTTGATTTTGCCGGATTTAATATCCTCCATCATCCGCTTAAAGCCCGGACGTTCAAAGTTGGTTCCCGTATAGCCATCGTCAGCGTATTCTTCGACCAAATGCAGTCCTGGCCGTTCTGCTGCAAAATCCCGAATCAGTTCTCTCTGATTGCCGATGCTGTTGCTCTCGGCCTTGTCACCATCCTCGATGGACAATCTCAGATAGGCCGCTGCCCGTATGTCTTTATTCTTTTCCTTGTAAAAAAACAAAGCCATTAAACCTCCTGTCTCCACGCAAATTGCATGGTAAAATCCAGAAAGTTAATGGCTTTTGATTGCACTATTCACTTAACCCGTCTGTATTTTACCAAGCTGTGACACTAAAATCAAGCTGCTGCGCACATTTTTCAAAATTTCTTTTTCAGTGCTTTCCCATACTCTGCAGCAGGCAATCCCACAGTTCGCTGCCCTCTGGCCGGAACGATTCATATACGGTGATGCCCTTGATGATGGCTTTTCTGTGATGCACAGGCTCCGTATGTTCCTGTTTAGGCTTTTCATCAAAACGCTCTTTCTGCTTCATGAAATCAATCCTCCCTTTACTAATAGGAATCCAGAAGGGCATTTTGGAATACAATTTTTGAAAAAATTTCAAAAAAATTTGAAAAGTGTATTCCAAATCGGGGCTGCGGATTCCTATTTATAGAAGGACTTCTTTTGATAGGTCTGCGGCATACGGTAAAAGACAGGTCTTTTTCTGTCTTAGAGCAAGATTCGCCTATGGTAACTCAAAACTCACTTTCGTGATTTTTCGTTCTTGGCAATCTTGATGGGGATTCCGTTCCCCATTCCCACGGTACGCACAAAATCTCGGATTTTGGCTATCTGGCTCCACATGAATGTGTTCGCAACCGAACGCCTACGGCTTATCGGGAATTGCTTCGCAACTATAAAATGCAGGAGGATCACACTATGGCTCGGCCAAAAAAAGACGAAAGTATCAGACGGACTAAGAATGTAATGGTTCGTTTTACCGATGTGGAGTACGCACTGGTTTCATGTTCTGCTGAACAGGCTGGCTATCCCGTTGCCGTTTATGTAAGGAAACAGGCCATAACCGAAAAACTTCACGTTCATTACAACATCGTTGCCGACATTGCAGAACTGCGAGATTTTGCAAGACAGCTTTCCCATATCGGAAATAACCTGAACCAAATTGCAGCCTTTTTCAACAGCGGCGGCATCCAATCTCGTGCCATGCTGGAAGAAATCAATCGTTGCATGACCGACCTTCGCGCTATGCGGAAAGAAATTGCAGGACTGGCAGGTGATTATCGTGGCAATCTTAAAACACGTCGCGGGTAAAAGTGCAGACTATGGCGCGGCACTCGACTATTTGAAATATGAGCATGACGAAGTTCTGAAGAAACCCCTGCTGGATGCAAACGGGAACTGGGTACTCCGCCGAGATATTCTTCTGGAGGGCATAAACTGTGAGCCGGAACTTTTTGATGTGGAGTGCGAAATGCTTAATGCGCAGTACCACAAGAATCAAAATTACAATGAAATCAAGACGCACCACTACCTCATCAGCTTCGATCCTGCCGACAAAGACGAGTGTGGACTGACTGGTGAACAGGCGCAGGCCATCGGTATGGAATATGTAAAAGCCAACTTTCCGGGGCATCAGGCGTTGGTCTGCACCCACCTGGACGGTCACAACGGCAGCGGCAATATCCATGTGCATATCGTAATCAACAGTCTGCGAAAGCTGGATGTTCCGCAGCAGCCCTTTATGGAACGGCTCATCGACTGTAAGGCGGGCTACAAACACCATCTGACGAAAGATTACCTAAAGCATTTACAGCAATCTCTTATGAATATCTGCTTGAGGGAAAATCTCAATCAGGTCGATTTGCTTTCCCCGTCTGTCAACAAAATTACACAGCAGGAGTATTATGCTAAACAGCGCGGGCAGATCAATCTGGACAAGTTGAACGCTGAGCTTATTACAGAGGGTTTCACTCCCATGAAAACCAAATTTCAAACGGAGAAAGATAAGCTGCGCGATGCCATTACTGCTGCGGCGAAGAAAGCAAAATCTTTTGAAGAATTCTGCCGCCTGCTCCAAACCGAATCTAACATTTTGGTAAAAGACCACCGTGGTCGATTTAGTTACCTTCTCCCGGACAGAGAAAAACACATCTCTGCCAGAACGCTGGGAACCAGTTTTGACCGTGAACATCTTCTGACGCTTTTTGAAAGTAACGCGATCACCGCTGCAAAAGAAAAACAGCAATGGAGTGTTGCTGACCCCATTGCCGTTCTCTATATCAAGTCCAATCTTCGTCTGGTAGTGAATTTGCAGGACTGCGTAAAAGCCCAGCAAAGTCGCGCCTATGCTCAGAAAGTCAAAATTTCCAATTTGCAGCAGATGGCAAATACCATCGTCTATGTACAGCAGCACGGCTACGACAGCTACGATGATTTGAAAAAAGCGCGCGATGAATTATCTGCCAAAATGTCAGATGCCCGCAACACCGCCAAATCTACCGATGCCGACTTAAAGCTGCTGAATGAGAAGATTCACTATCTGGGGCAGTATCTTTCCACAAAGGCTACATACAAAGAATTTTTGCAGGCGGGCAACAAGAAGATGTACCGTTCTGCACATCAGGATGAAATTGCCAGATACGAAGAAGCCGTTCAATTCTTGAAACGCAATTCCACGAATGGCACAATTCCCACGATGAAAAATTTACGAGCAGAAAAGGAAAAGTTGCTTTCTGCTCGAACCGCACAATACGAAAGCTACACCTATTTCAAAGATTACTACCACGAACTGCAAACCGCTTGCAGGAATGTTGATATGATTCTTGAAACGGAACACACGCAGCAGCACAGCCGTACCCAGCCAAAGCGCAGCTACGAACAATCTATTTGATACAAACGGAAAAGCAGGTACAAGACCTTTCTTCCATGAAGTCTTGTACCTGCTCTCTTTTGTTTCTATACTTTCAATGGCTCAATTTGATTGGTTTTACGGTTGAAAAAGTATTCTTCTTTTTGGCATTGCTTGTAGCCAGTTCTCAGATAATACAGTGTAAACCTTGCCTCGGTTCTATTTATTTTATACAGGTCAATCCCAAAATGGTAGTTTATATGGCGTACAAGTCTTTTTACTTTGCGCGCATCGCCCTGTCCCGGTTTAGATGCTTTCTTCATCTCACAGCAAAAAATGTTATAGTTGATACTTCTTCTTTTATGTAAAACAATATCTGGTGCCGTCCATCTTTTCTTTTTATCTTCACTTCCCGGATATTTAGGTTTTATGCCAGTGTCCATGCGATTATATTCAATATCAATCACCAATTCTGGCATCGGGAAGATTTCTCGATAGATTTTATCCATGTGCATTGCGATTTTGCCGGCAATCGTTCGTTCCTGCGCCCCCGTAACAAATAATTCTGTATCGTTCTCATAAAACAGCGTTAATGCCCGTTCCCATAGCAGAAGAACTTTTTCTTTTTCTTCGCAGCCCTGCACCTTGGTTTCCCCCATTTCCTTATTTTTTCTATTATGTACAACCATTTTACAAATAGCAAGACCTTTCAATAAAAAAGAGTGGCAGTTCCTTTTAGGGGAACCACCACTCTACATCATAACGGATTTTTAATTTCTACGACTTCGCTCCTGCTGTTGCTGCTGAGTCTGCTCTTTCTGTTTTCGCTCTGCCTGCTTGATATGCAGCCGATCCAGCACCGACCATCTGCCACCAATGCGCCGTGGCTTTTTCGGCACGTTGTTCACGCAACCATCTATCATGTCGTAATTCTGCTCTGTGCCGGATTCCCGCGCACGTTCATATGTTCCGTTCGTCAGGCATTTCTCATGCTCGGTCTGTTCGGTCATATCCTGCTGCTTCTTTTCAGCATGATGGACATATTCTGTAAGAACCGCACGAACATTTTCAAAGCCGTTCGGAGCATCCGTCACAAATACGCCTTTGCCATCTACCACGATTGGAGATACGGCATCTTTGCGTTGCTCGTTACGCATCATAAAAAAACAAACTCCCTCGACAACTTCGCTGTCATACGGAAGCCACGTTCCAGTCTTTCCATCAATTTGATAATTGGGAACCATGTAGACGACAGTATTTCCGGCTGCATCAGCATCCATAAAGCCACCGAACTCTACCAGTTCCTCTTTATCGACGTAGAAAAACTTACGTTCCTTTTCTTCATCCCATACGATCACATCGCCAACACCAAAGGAACGACCAATAAATGTATTTGGCCGCTTTTCTTCCAGCCGCTTCCGGGCTGTCATCGGCGTATCGCTGGGTGCAGGCTTTCCTTTGTACGCACTCTGGTAATTCTGATGATGAATCAGAAAACCGTCCTCTACCTGCTGTGCATAGGATTTTGCCCAATGCTGATGATGCACCTCTTTGATTTGGAAAACTCTATACTGGTTTATCATTTTACGTTTTCTCCTTCCTCCTCCTCTGGCCTATGCCATTCCAGTTCCAGCCCCTTAAACTGCTGCTCGCTCAACTGCTGCATCTTCGGGATGGTCTGCTGGACAAGCGCAGACATCTCTGCATCCTCTGCCACAAGCGGCTGAACCTCCATCAATACCTGAATCGTATCCTTGAGTGTCGGCTGCTCAAACATCGCCATCAGCATCAATTCCAGTTCATCAAAGCGTACATTGCTCATAACTCCATCCCTTTCTTTTTCGCTTTCTTCGGCTTATCCTGTTCCTGTGCAGACTGCTCCTGCTTCTTGGCTTTCAGACTGCGCAGGGCATCCAGAACAGACTTTTTCGTACTGCCGCGTTCCTGCTCCTTACTCTGCTGTCGTGCCGCCATCAGCTTTTCCATATCGGAGATTGCCTGCTGCACCAGCTTATCATCCCTGAAATAGTTGATGGAGTTGATGTTCTCACGCTGCACTTTATCGTTCACGACCAACTCATACATTCCAATAAAGCCGCCATCTTCCTCGATGCAGAATCCAATGCACTTGTCAGCATTCATCCGTTCGGACGGAATCTTGTCATAGGCTTCCAAGGCTTCTTCCATTGTCAGATGGTCGTGGAACTCTCCCGCAAATGTAAACTCCAAACACTCCGCAACATAAAAGCTGAGCGTTTCTTCCGGCACAGGTCTTTCTGCGGCGAGTTTTTCTTTCAAAACCTCTGCCTGCTGCTCTGCCACCATATCGGCCTGTTCCCGCAGTTCTGCCGCGTCCATGACCCTGCCCTGTGCTGCATCGCAGCCAAACTCTGCAAGCAATTCCGTCATAGCATCCTGCACAGACTTATCTCCATCCGTTTCGAGAATGCCGCCATCCCGTTCCGTGAAGTCCTTATTATATAAGGTATAGTCGAAGCCATCGTCACAGGTCTGGATATGAAAATAGACATCCGGCAATTCGTAGGCCAGTTCCACATCCTGCACGGCTAACGCCCCCTGCAACGGCTGAACAACATGATTCTGGATATACGGGTTATCCCAGCCCGGAACCGTTTTATAGTCCTCTACGATGGTGTCAATGCCGTTTCTGCACTGCAAAACATCCAGTGAACCCGGCAGAGGATCAGGATTCTTCTCCACTCCCAAGGCTTTCATGTAATGGCTGGGAAGTGCCTGATACTGTGACATTGCATCGTCCAGATTGCCGAACCGCTCAATTTTCAAAGGCGCGGCCTGCAAATTTTCGACCACATAGAACTGTTTTACAAAAGGCTGTTCCTGTTCTTTCTGCGCTTCCAGTTCTTTTCTGAACATCGTTACAAAGCCATCCAGCACAACCGGGTGGCTGTCAACCACCCAGTCCGCGCGGAAGGTCATGCGGTCTGCATTATGCTCCGGGGTGCTGACCTGCTCTGCCCATTCCTTATTGCCGTGAGAAAAGCGGCCATCATAGCTTTTATGGTGCAGAGTGTTCGCCAGGATGTAGCCCACACGCTCCATGCCGTACTGCCGCACCACCTGATCGACTGCACCATCGCCAAGGTACATTCCGTCATAATTGTCCGCAATCGCTTCATGGATTGCCTGCTTGCACTCACTGTTCAGCCGATAGGATGTGCGGTATAAATCCACCTCGTCATTTTCTTTGGCATAGCTGAACGGCTCGTAGTAAACAGGCACATCCGAATAGTCCTGTGCGCTGTTATCCGGTACAGGCACAGCCTTTTCAATGATCTCTGATACCACATTTTCTTTTTTCGGCATATTCCATTTTTCAGAGAGATATTTCTGCACGGCCTCCTGAAAATCTTCATCGAAGCCGTTCCACAAATCCTCTGCCACCAGCTTGCCCTGCTCATTGACTGCAACGCAGGCCGCCATGTCACCGTGTTCCTCATGTTCCAGCAGGAAGAACCTCTCGCCGCCGACCTTCGTTTCATCAATGGCGTACCATGTGCCGATATTCCCTTCGACTGCGATGTGGTCGGAATCGCCGTGGATCAGTCCATTTCTTTTCTGCTGCTGTTCCTCCATAAACTCTCGCACAGTTAACTCTGCGCCTGTGAAGTTCAGCCCTTCCTCGCCAAGTTCCAGCCGCCCATCTGCGCCAAGGTCAAGTTCTTCGGCCATCAGAACAGATGCCGCATGGTTCACCACCACAGTTTTCTCCACTGTAATGGGCTGGCCTGGGTCGTAGTCCGAACCGCGCAGATCATAGCGATATAAGCCCTCCGGCACATCTTCATCCCGCAGTCGGCCATTGCTGAAAAGACCCGGCTTATCAAAGATTTCGATTCCCTGCAATTCTTCGTTTAAGAGAGTTTCTTTCTGCAAATCCATATTCCTTTCCTTGAAAAAATCCGGCAGTTCTGCAAATCCAATGCTGTCCACATAGTAGGCTTTGACTGTACTGCCATCATTGAGTACCACCACGTCGCTGACCGACAGCGAATGACCCGTAAAATCTGCCGGACGCTGGATATTGAACCGTTCATAAATGCCATCCAGCGTGTCCTTTTCCGTAAGCGGTGCGGCATAGATCAGGTCATAATCTGCACGGGAAACCGTCATGCCTTTCTTCTCCACATAGTCCAGCCCCATGAAACGATAGTTATGTTCCGGGTCACGCTCTGTAATCTGATAAATGCCGAACTGCTTTTCGCTGCCATACAGCAGCACATTTTCCTGTTCTGTCATGTTTCGCTCCTGTTGCAAGTCAGCTGTTGCAATCTGGAAGGTATCACTTCCGCGCTCGATTTCCTCTCGTGCCGTGACAAGAATCGGCCACGGGCTGATGCGGACGAGATAAATCTGCTTTCCCTCGTCATACAGTCGTAAAGCCTGTTCACGGTTTATCACTGTCAGCTGAAAATCCGGGCGCGCATACTCGTCCTCTGCATAATCTTCCCGTTGTTCCAGCAAAATCGCATCCCATGCGTCTGCCTTAATGCCGAAAATACCATCGTGCTGCTCGATTCCCTCTTGACCTGCATAATCACCTGCCGTTCCATCACGGAACAGCGGATAAATTCTCTCACCCAGCCGATGCCATTCCCGTGCGCCTTCTTTCGTCAGCGGCAGTACATCATCTTTCCGGTAGCCATAGTCATGCATTTCGGAAAGTCCAATCATCCCATCCGGGAGATTTTCAATTTTCTCCTGCGCATCGTACATCAGTCGGTTGACTTCTTCTTTGTCATCCTCGGCCAGTGCAGCCGCAAGACCGTTCACCAGTTCTTCCGTTGCAGCCCGGTCATCCAGCTTAAAGGCAAAATTCACGATGAGGTTTCGTTGCTCATCATCGAAAATCGTTTTCTCCTGCTCCCTGTCTGCAATCAGCTTTTCCGCATACTGCATCGCGGTCATGCGCTCTGCGCTCCTTTCTGCCACTGCCGCTTCCATCTTTTCCAGAAAGTCGGCTGCGGTCAATCGAATCGTATCCATCGAATCTTTCAGTTCCTTCATCTCCTTGCCGCTGGCCCAGCTTGCCACATAAGGAAATGAATAATCGGACGTATCAATACCAAGTGCCGAACAGACCGTAAATGCAATGCTTTCTGCTTCAAATGGAAACATTAACATTTGAAGCAT